>PPCM01000469.1_pt1 | contig 37151 bp, 39 predicted proteins | sample 1555541 | NCBI WGS metagenome assembly PPCM01 (sample SAMN05284479, study PRJNA326546) | Marine sediment metagenome, whole genome shotgun sequencing project. | isolation source: marine sediment | place: Germany: Wadden Sea | collected 2012-09-05
AATAAAAGAGTCGACATTATGGTAGATAACGGTTTGATTGAGGAAGTAAAAAGTTTAAGAGAAATGGGATTGAATGCGTCAAACACATCAATGCAGGGTATAGGATATAAAGAGGTAGTTCCTTACTTAGATGGGATGTATGATAAAGAGACAATGATCTCATTGATCAAACAAAATTCAAGACGTTATGCCAAACGTCAAATGACTTGGTTTAGAAGGTATGATGATATTCATTGGTTTGATTATGATCAATATGACAGTTATGAGGAAATGAAAGCAGAAATCATCCGTCTAATTCAATCTTAAAATATTATGGAGGGGTTTTTATGAAAAATGCACTTAACTTACAAGATATCTTTCTAAATGATGTAAGAAGGGATCATATCAGTATTGTCGTATTTTTGATTAGTGGTTACCAAATTAAAGGATATGTTAAAGGATTTGATAATTATACTATTGTGCTCGATAGTGATGGAAAACAACAGATGATTTATAAACATGCTATTTCAACAATCATTCCGGCTAAGCCTGTTAATTTTAACAAAAAAGTAGAAGAATTTACAGAATAAAAAGAATGGCTCTAAAAGAGAACTTTTAGAGCTTTTTAACGAGGAGAATTTATGAGTAAGAGAGTCATGTATGAATCGCTAGGTATTCATACTGAGGTATTAGATTTTTTAGAGGGCGTTGAAGAGGACATTGAGAGTACGTTTAAGGAAATCGATGAGATTGCAAGTTACAATCAATTGAAAGTTTTAAATGCGATGCAAAAGCATCGTTTGTCAAGTAATCACTTTAACTGGCATACAGGTTATGGTTACGATGATCCAGGTCGTGAAAAAATTGAGGAGATTTATGCTGATATTTTTAAAGCCGAAGATGCTATTGTTAGGCCTATTATTGTAAATGGAACCCATGCATTGAGTTTGTGTTTATCTGGCATATTAAAAACTGGTGATACATTGTTATCTATTGCAGGGAAACCTTATGATACTTTAGATGAAGTTATTGGTATTAGTAATGAATACAAACAAGCTTTAGACATAGAATATAAACAAGTAGACTTAACTGAAGATGGCGATTTTCAGTATGATCTTATAAAAGAGCAAATGACTTCATCTGTTAAGATGGTTTATATACAGAGATCCAGCGGTTATAGTTGGAGACAATCTTTAACTATTGAAAAGATTGAAAAAGTGATTGCATATGTAAAAGGAATTCAAAGTGACGTCATTGTTATGATAGATAATTGCTATGGAGAATTTCTTGACTATAAAGAACCAACTGAAGTTGGAGCTGATATAATGGCTGGTTCGTTAATAAAAAATCCTGGTGGTGGTCTTGCAATTACAGGTGGTTATGTAGTTGGAAGAAAAGATTTAGTTGAACAAGTATCGTATAGAATGACAACACCTGGCATTGGAAAAGAATGTGGTCTTATGTTTGGAGAAACAAGAACAATGTTTCATGGTTTGTTTATTGCACCTAGTACGGTAGCTGGAGCTATAAAAGGTGCTATCTATTGTGCAAAAGTTTACGAAAATCTAGGCTTTGAAGTTAATCCAAAGTACAATGACCCACGAAGTGATATAATTCAATCCGTAAAATTAGGGACTAAAGAACGTGTGATTGCATTTTGCGAAGGGGTACAATATGCAGCACCTGTTGATTCACACGTAACACCTGTACCATGGGCAATGCCTGGATACGATTCAGAAGTCATAATGGCTGCAGGTGCATTTGTACAAGGGAGTTCAATAGAATTAAGTGCTGATGCTCCAATGCGTGAACCATTCATCGTTTATTTTCAAGGTGGTGTGACTTATGATCATTCTAAGTTTGGTGTCATTAAATCATTGAATAGACTGTATGAAAACAACTTAATCAACATAAAATAATTATGTAAACCGAGGTGAATATGAAAAAAATACTTGAGTGGGTTAAGCCTATAATTTTTGCAGTTGTTATTGCTTTTATAATAAATTCATTTATTATAGTTAATGCTATTATACCGACCGCTTCTATGGAACCAACAATTTTAGTTAATGATCGTGTGATAGCTTTAAGGATGTCCTATTTATTTACTGAACCAGAAAGAGGAGATATAGTTATATTTGACTCTAATTATGAAGATAAGTTACTTGTAAAGAGAATTATTGGCTTACCAGGAGACTCAATTGAAGTAGTTGATAGTAAAGTTAAGATCAATGGGGAGTTTATAGATGATTTTTCTGATATTGCTATAATTGGTGATTTTGGCCCTTATGAGGTACCTGAAGAATCATATTTTATGTTGGGTGATAACAGAAATAGAAGCAAGGATTCTCGTTATTGGGACAATCCATATGTTGAAAAGAGTTTGATAAAAGGTAAAGTATGGATTAAGTACTTTCCATCTTTAGAATACTTAGGAGGTAATAATGGACAATAATGTAAAAATTGTTTTAGAAAAACGCATTAAAACAACTATTAGTAATCTTGAGAAAAGGAATATGAATGGGTATTTAGTGCGAAATGTGAATGAACTACATAAACAGATTACAGAACTTATTCCTGATGACTCTACAGTTTCTGTAGGTGGTTCAATGACTCTTTTTGAAACCGGTGTGATTGATTACTTACGAGATAGAAAAGTTACATTTTACGATCGTTATGAAGAGGGTTTAACCGCAGATGATATAACAGAAATATATAGAAAATCTTTTAGTGTCTCAGGTTATCTAGCAAGTACAAATGCTATTACAGAACAAGGTGAAATTTATAATGTAGATGGTAGAGGTAATCGTGTTGCAGCTATGATATATGGTCCAGATAAGGTCATACTTGTCGTTGGAACGAATAAGATAGTAAAAGATATAGATGAGGCTATTGAGAGAAATAGACGTATAGCTGCGCCTGCAAATGTGCAAAGACTGGATAGAAAAACACCATGTCATGTAACGGGGTACTGCACAAGATGCAATAGTCCCGATAAAATATGTAATGCCTATACAATCATTGATGGTCAAATGTCTAAAGGTCGTATGCACATAATTTTTATTGATGGTACATATGGTTATTAAAAGACTCATTTGAGTCTTTTTTATTTACTAATTCTGTAGTTAGTCTAATATATCCATCGAAAGTACATCATTTTGAGTTTTCTTTAGGGTATTATAAAAATGGTTGTTTTAGACTTATCAAAACTACTCTTAAAGACACCTTTTTAGGTGTAATGTTTACGTAACAGAATAGAACAATGATTCATGATATAATTAACAACAAAGAGGTGAAAAAAATGTACAGAGTTGAAGATTACAAAAAAATATTTGAGCAATTAAAATTGGATGATAGCAGAGCTGTGTCGTTATATGGTTATGCACCCGTTTTTAAAGTTAGATTAAATGATGAGTTTTATGTTTTGAAAAGAACTAAGAAAGATGAAAATCAAATGAACAAACTTCTTGTTTTTCAAAAACACTTAAAGAACAATAATATTAATGTTAATGTGCCTTTAAAGCGGTTTGACGAGGATACACATATGATTGATGAGACAAGATGGGCAATATATCCTTTTGTAGAAGGAGAGCCGTATAATGGTTCTGAAGAACATATTACGTTGGCAGGAGATTTACTTGGAAGATTACATGCTAGTAATAATGACATCTTCAATCATGGTTTTACATGGCAAAATTATGGTGGTGTCTTCTTAACTGATATATTGGATGATTTAAAAACTATTGAAAGTAGATATGGGGAGCAATTACATATTCAAGCACTTGTTGAAGAAGCTGTTAAATCAAAGTTTGAACATTTGAGATCGATAGATTTCCCATACGTAGATGCTACTTGGGATTATAAGGCGACGAATTTAATATATGGTGATGACAAGGTATCTTTAATAGATTTGGATAACAGTGGGTATATACCTAGAATATTCGATTTATGTCTTGCTCTGATATTGTTCCACACATCTTCACCACTTGCTCCGAATCGACCTTTTACGATTGAAGAATGGGATGTGTTTATGGCAGCCTACAAGAAACACATTACTTTAACAGAGGAAGAAGTTCTTAATTTTACTGAATATCTTAAATTTGTATTCCTTGATGAAGGCTTTTATGCAATTGTTGATCTAGAAATGGATGATCAAAAAAGACAAATTGAGTTTATAGAACAACTGATGCTTTTAGATTTACTTAAATATAAAATATAGTAAATAGAAATATCCCAAAACACTAGATTATATATCTAGTGTTTTTTACATTAAAAAAGATGCATTTCTGCATCTTACATATGTCTGTATACACCTTTAACAATTCCTAAAACTGCTACATCCTTTGAATAAATAGGATTCAATGTTGAATTTTCAGGTTGTAATCTAATTTGATCTTTCTCTTTATAGAATGTTTTACAAGTTGCTGAATCATCTAATAATGCAATTACTACATCACCATTTTTTGCTTCTTGTTGTTTTCTAACCAAGACTAAGTCGTGATCCATTATGCCTATTTCTATCATACTATCACCAGAAATTTTTAACATGAAATAATCACCATCATCAACGAATTCGGTAGGAAGTGGGAACTTATCCTCAATGTTCTCTACTGCTAAAATAGGTTGACCAGCTGTTACAGTACCAACAATAGGCACCATAGAAATGTTTGTTCGGTAATCATCTAATTGTTGTACGTTTGTAGATATATCTTCATCTTTAAATTCATCACCAGGAAGTAAAATCTCAATTGCTCTTGGCTTTGTTGGATCTCGTCTAATAAAACCCTTAGCCTCAAGTCTGTTTAGGTGACCATGTACTGTAGATGTTGATTTTAAGCCAACTGCAGCGCATATCTCACGAACAGAAGGTGGATATCCTTTTTGATGTACTTGGCTTTGTATGTATTTTAGTATGTTCAATTGCTTTTCAGTAATTTCTTTGCTCATTTCTGGCCTCCCATCTTTTTCTACACTTAGTATACATGAAAGTATCAAAAAAATCAAACATTCGTTCGTAATTCTCTTTACAAAGAACAACCGTTCGGTTATAATTAAAATACGAACAGATGTTCAAGGAGGTAGTGATGACTAATATTAATACGATTAAGAAAAATAGAAGAAAAAGAAAAGCTAATAGAGTAACTTTTGCATTAACACTAATTTTTATTATTACTTTTTTATCTCTTATGATGACATTAGGTAATATGAATTCATATGGTGATGGAGATGTTGAATATGTTGAAGTACGAGTAAGAGCTGGTGATAGTTTGTGGAGTATAGCTGATGAGGCCACTCCTGCACATAGAGATTTGAGAGAAACAATGTATGAGATTTCAAAAGTGAATGAGTTAGACGATGAAATTGTTTATCCAGGTCAAGTTCTGCAAGTTCCAAAGGTATATTAAATACTTAAATTAATGATATTTAAATCGTAGTAAGGTATGGGAACAATTGTTCTTGTACCTTTATTTTTGTATGAAGTCTATTAGAATATAGAAATCTCTATTTTGACTAGATGTAATCATGATGAGTCTATATTGTCGATTTGTGAAAGTGTGTAGTCTATATTGTCGATTTGTGAAAGTGTGTTGACAACCATTTTCGAGAATGTTACTATGACTACGGTAAAATTTTATATGTAAATTATTCTAGATTGATGTCTATTGAATAAAGGCAAACCATTCGAAAGGGTGGGACGCAAAGCTAAAGGGCCTGTAAAATGGCAGCCAGTTTCCTATAGTCCTTTTTTAGTTAAAGGCAATATTTTATTGTGTAGAATATTGTTTTTGGTATGAGAATATCTTAATACTATAAGAGGTTACGTGATATATTAGTTGGATTTATATTATATATACTATAGTGAATACAATAAGGCGATGTTTTTAAACGTTCTTCTTATTGTATTTTTATATGCCCTTTAAACATATATCGTATTGCAAATGAATTCATTTGCACATTTTATTAAAGAAAGTATTTTTTCAAGTTAAAGCACACTAGGTTTTATGGTAATTGAAGTTATGAAAAGAAAAAAAATCAATTTTTATCAAGAAAAAGTAAATCAAATCATAGATAATTACATGAATAAATTAGTAAAGCGAGATAATTTTTTACAAATTTATATTGATAGTTTAGTAGAGGAAGAAAAGCTTTCAATTGTGTATTCTGATTTTGAAACAATGATTGAGCAAATAAAAAAAGAACTGCTCACTCGTTAGCATTTTATGCATAAGTATGATTTTTTTGTCCTATTATAAAATGATCATTCCATAAAAATATATGGACTAAAAGGAGACAATATGAAACTTAGAACCAAAATAATAACTCTTGTTCTTTCTATTACATTACTGGCGTTAGCTGCTCTGGGTGGTGTATCTTTTCTGAGAGTGCAACAGATTGTATTTAATGAAGTCAGTGAATTAACTGGAAATCTAGTAGGTGAGATTTCAAAAGAGGTATCGTTTGAGATGCAATCATATATGAATGCTGCAAATATTCTTTCTAAATCAGATAGATTTATTGAAGCCAAACGAGGAAGTACAAAAAATTTAATATCCGAATTTGAGAGTTTTCAAACAGAATTTGATCAAGTGACAAATGTATTTGTGGGTTTTGAGAACAAAGATTTCATTATTTATCCTCAAGCTGATTTACCTGCTGACTTTGATCCGACCAATAGACCATGGTATGTTCAAGCGAAAGAGACAGGTGAACCATTATGGACAGATCCATATATAAACACTTCAGATGGAAAACTTATTATTTCATATGTTGCGCCTGTGAAGAGTAGAGGTCAAGTAATTGGTGTTGTAGGTTTGGACATTGATTTATCTTCATTAGGTGGAGAAATGAGCCAAATCAAAATACTTGAAACTGGCTATCCAGTTATCATTGATGTCAAAGGAAACACCATGACACATCAAGTTGAAAAGTTGATTGGTCAACCTATTCCAGTACCAGAAATTAATACAGCATTAGCAAAAAATGAAACAGGAAGTGTTGAATACAATTACGAAGGTATTAATAAAATAGCGTTCTTTACAAAAGATGATGTAACTGGATGGACATATTTAGTTACTTTAAATAGAAGTGAAATTACCGACAAAGCCTTACCAATTTTAACTTCTATGCTGTATGTAGGAATTGTATCATTTATTTTTATTCTTATTTTGGGTAGAATATTTTCTAGTAAAATAGTTAAGCCTGTTAAGGTCCTTGAATCTGTTATGGATAAGGTTAAAGAAGGGGATTTTTCAGTTAGAGCTGAGATATCTACTAAAGATGAGATTGGTCAAATGTCAGCGACTTTTAATGATATGTTATCCAATGTAACAGATTTGATTACAGAATCTAAAGAAGCCTCAGAACTTGTTAATAATTCAGCAATGAATTTAGCTAGTAATGCGGAAAAGGCATCTGAATCAGCTCAAGAAGTTAATTTAACAATCACAGAAATTGCTGAAGGTGCTAGTAGTCAAGCAGAAGATGCAGAACGTGGAGCAACTATTACAAATGAATTAAATCACGAAATAGAAACTTTATTAACATATATTAACGAAATGAAGGAAAGAGCTGCTGAAGTTGAAGCGCAGAATGAAATCAGTAGTAAGACAGTTTTATTACTTAATGATAGAACAGCACAGAACAGTGAAGCAACAGGAAAAATAGGGGAATCAATTGAGATCTTAAAAGGCAAGAGTATGACTATTGGTGATATAGTTGATACAATCAGTATGATTGCTGGTCAAACTAATTTACTTGCTTTGAATGCATCCATTGAAGCTGCGCGTGCTGGTGAACATGGTAGAGGTTTCGCTGTTGTTGCAGAAGAAATCAGAAAACTTGCTGAGGAGTCTGATAATGCTGCTCAAGAAATTCAAGCAAATATTGGTGAAATACAAGGTCAAACGAAAGAGACATCGGAATTGATGGAAACTGTTCATGAGAGTAGTGATTTACAGCAAAAGGCTGTTACAGAAGCTGACGAAGCATTCAAAGTAATATTTGAGCGTATTAGTGAAATTATTAGCGTTATCGAAAAGGCTACTTCAAAGGTTAACGATATTGCTTCGAAGAAAGAAGTTATGATTGAAGCTATTGAAAATATTTCATCTGTATCTGAGGAAACTGCTGCTGGAGCTGAAGAAGTAACAGCATCAATGGATCTTCAAACAGAAACTGTTGGTAAAGTTTCGGAGTCATCTGATGAATTAAGCCAGTTGTCAGAACGTTTAAGTGAATTACTTATGCACTTCAAAACGGAGGCATAAATGTATAAAGTAATCGTATTTACAATGGCAAATCAAAATTATGCTTTAGACTTAAATTCTGTAAGTAGTATATTAGAGTATGCTGAAATTACACCAGTTCCCAATAGCCACTTTGTAGTTTCTGGATTGATTAATGTTCGTGGTGAACTATACTCAGTAATAGATATGGGCAAGGTTCTTGGTGCTTCGCTGAATAAGGAAGGATCAAAAATAATCCTTCTTGATGAACAAAAGATAGGCTTGCATGTTCAAGATACAAAAAATGTTATCACAGTTACAGAAGATAACATCAGTGAAATAAATACAATAATGGGAAGTAAGGATGTTAGTCTTATAGAAAACGTCATAAACAATGATGGTATTGTTATTGAGTTATCTACTGAGAAAATAATGAACTTCATTAAATAAAATAAACACCCAAGATATTAAGATGTCTTGGGTGTTTATTTTATTAGAAATGTCTAATCGAATTATTTTTAAGTTACCTAATGATTATTCCTTGCTTTTGTTATAAACTGGATATATAACTATAAAATTGCTGAATCTGATTTAAAAATAAGGAGGTAATAATGAAAAGATACATACTGATTATTGTAGTGTTAGCATTATTCATTGGAAGTTTTACTTTCAAAATAAATCATGAATTAACCTTTAATGATGTGCTAAATGATTTAAATGAGAAAAGAAAACAAATATCTAATGATGAAATTAATGTAGATCAATACCTTTATACACCAACAAGTGACGACAGATTTACCTCAGAAGACATTAAACACCTAATTGAGTACAGTAAGCCGGTAAGTACGGTACTATCAATAGAAGAAGCATTAGAAGATATTGACTGTTTGTTTCGAATTCTAAAATATGAGTATGGTGGTTATGTTTATTTTGGTAGCGATGAAGTATTTGATAAGGCTAAAGAAAATATAGTCAATGAATTAAATAAAACCTCAGAAATACATATATCAGAATTAGAGAAAATTATTAGTGAGAAGTTAGCTTTTATTAACGATGGTCATTTGAGAATAGGAGATGTCAGAATCAATGAGAATTTTATAGAAAATTATTATTCCAATGAGAAGATAGTATTTAAAGAAGACTTAAAAGGTTTCTATACCCTTGTTGATGGTAACAAGAAATATTTAGAAGCAATTAACAATGATATAAATGTGAAATCCTATATGAAATTATCAATAGATGAAAGCGGTGATATAGTATATTATATAGGGATGACCAAAGAAGAAGGTCCAGTAATAGAGAAACTTTCAATTAAGTATAAAGAAGATGTATCTACTGATGATAAAATAGATTTATTTAGAGCTACTATGACTGATAATTATAAGAAGCCAACTTTTGAAGAAATGGTGTTGAGCGGTATTCCTGTGATTACCTTAAGACATTTTGATGATATTGGTGATGAGACTTTCATGAAAGACTTTGTTGAGAGCGGACATAAATATAAAGATGAGAAAGCTTTGGTGATTGATTTACGTGGCAATAGTGGTGGAAGTTCCATGTGGGGTGAGTTTTGGTTTGAAAACTATACTGGATATCCTGTTCAACAAGGTGGTGCAAAAATATTAAGGTTTGGACCACTTCATAAACAGTTTAATTCACTATATTTACATGACAATCACACTTCCTATTTGAACAAATACAATATGCCAGAGCTAAACGAATTTGCTGAGAAATATTATGACTCAATTAAAGATGTTATGAATGATGATAGTTTAAACTATCAATTAATTAAAAGGGAATACCAAGTAGTTGATAATGATAGTATTATTTTTGTTCTCATTGATAAGAGGGTTGGATCATCAGCAGAAGATTTTGTCTTAAACCTTAAATCAATGAATAATGTAGTTGTTGTGGGTAGTAATACATATGGTTGTTCAGATGTTCTTAGTATGATAAACCTATATTTACCGAACTCTAGAACGAATGTTTTTCTAGGATTTTCTCTAGATATAAAACAGGAAAAACCTCACTTCTTTGATGGTGTTGGTTTGGAACCGGACATTTGGTTAGCCAATTCGACTATGTTAGAGAGAGTTTTGAAGTTGATTGAATCAGAAACTATAGAAAACTAAGTTCATATTTAGTAATAAAAAGGACTATTACTATTAAAAATTAGAATGGAAAACAAGTCATGCAGTTAATCTACCGTTGAATAATTTTTTTACTTTCATATGTTTTAGTGAGTTTACTTTTAATTTGGGTAAGAATGAATTAAATAGTAGTTATTAAATATGAAAAGAGGTATATGATGAAGTGGTGCAATAGATGTGAGATAGAGTGTTTAGACTCAGCAGAAACTTGCCCTAAATGTGGTACGTCTTTATCAGACGTAGATGTCTCAGAACATGATTTTGATGATATTGTAAGTGGCGATTTTGAGGTTTTGACACATATTTATGATAACGTTGAAGCCAATTTATTTACAGCCTATTTAAACTCAAATGGAATAGAGACATATGTTCATTATGAATTAAACGGTCCATACAAAACACTACTCATAGAACCTGGAACAGAAGGGACTATAATTTTGGTTTCAAGTAAGCAACTAGAGGATGCTAAAGCCTTAATGGAGCAATATGAGTATATAAGTGAATCTTAAAGTAAGTCTTTGATTGAGAGGCATTAATGAAATTGAGATAGGTATTCTTCTTTGAATAGAAGGATGCCTTTTAAAATTCTATATAGTACATTTTGCGATTTTTAATGCTATAATTTATGAAATCAGATAAATATAAGTTTAGGAGTTAGAGATGATTCGAGTTGCAGCCAAAGCAATAATTATTAAAGAAAATAAAATATTAGTTATAGAAAATTATAAAGATCAAATTTACTATACCTTACCTGGTGGTGGTCAAAATCACAAAGAAGATCTACATCAAACCCTTAAAAGAGAATGTATAGAGGAAATAGGTGTTGATGTTAAAGTTGGGGAACTTGAATTTGTGTGTGAATATATTTCGGGTCGTCATGATGATTCAATTCATAGCGCTAACTTCCATCAAATGGATATGTTTTTTAGGTGTGAGTTATTTGGTAACATTTGTGTTGAAGATGCGGCTGAAAGAGATGCGACTCAAACCGGATATAAATGGTTGAGCATTGAGGAACTAAATAACTCAGTGTTTTATCCTATGAAACTTAGAGAACACATTGTGAGATCGCATAATGGAAATAAGGAAGCAACCTATTTGGGTGAAGGTGGTTAAAGCAGGAGAATTTCTATATTAAAGAGATGTTGAGTGATTACACTATAATTAGAAAATGTTATTTTTGCTTAAGAAGCCGTTAAATAGGTATATATGTAGTATGTAAAATGCTAATCAAAATGGAATGTATTGTATTTTGATATACTTAGCGAATCTTTAAATCTTGAAGGTGGTGCTTTATGACGAATAATATAATTACACACATTAAAAGTGAAAAGATACGAAAATTATTAAAGGCGATAACAACTGAAATGAATATTACAGAGTTGTCAATTAAGAGTTATGAGGAGTTTTTTCATGCTTTAACTCATATTAATCCTTCGCTTTTTATTGTAGAGATTAGCGACTGTGATGATCTTTATATTCGTGTGATAAAAATCGCTAAAAAATCTATTTTAACAAGAGACATTCCAATTCTAGTTGTTATAACTGAGCCCAATGACTCTCTTATTGAATTACTATCTAAGGAAGATATTCAAGCAATTATTTACCCGCCAGTATTTGGATCTACAATGCAGCTTTATATAAAAAACTTTATTGCTATGATGAAACGTGGTGATGATATTCAGAATATCTTGGATTTAAGAACAGTTCAGTCTGTCCTAATTTCCGGATTGGCTTCATTAGCAGAGTATAGGGACCCTGAAACTGGCGAACACTTGAAGAGGACCCAAAACTACGTGAAAGCATTATCTGTAGCTCTACAGAGAAAAGGAATATATAAAGAAGAACTGACTACAAAGAATATTGAGTCTATGTATATATCGGTACCCTTGCACGATATAGGTAAAGTTGGAATTAGTGATAGTATTCTATTAAAGCCAGAAAGATTAACAGATGAAGAGTTTGAAATAATGAAGGAACATGCAAAAATCGGTTATCAAACAATCAGAGAGGTTGGAAGTAAACTAAAAAATAATTCGTTTCTAGAGTATGCATCAGATGTAGCTTACACGCATCACGAGAAATATGATGGTACGGGTTATCCACGTGGATTAAAGGGGGAAGAAATACCTCTAGTTGGGCGCTTGATGGCTGTTGCAGATGTATATGATGCATTAACAAGTAAACGGGTTTATAAAGATGCAATGTCCCATGAACAAGCTGTTACGATCATAAAAGATGGTATAGGAACTCATTTTGATCCAATAATAGTTGACTGTATGTTAGATTTGGAATCGACTTTTATAAATATAGCGAATACATACAGAGACAATGAATCAAATGAGAACAAACATTACAGATTAGAGAATTTAATCAGAAGCAATCAATTAGATAAGGTATTAGTTGTGGAAGACAGTCGAATTGTAAGAGAAATTACTATGAATCAGTTAACCTCTATGGGTTTGCAAGTGGATGTTGCTGAAGATGGACTAGAGGGTTATGATAAAGCATCTACTAGTGAGTATGATTTGATTTTACTAGATATTGAAATGCCTAAAATGAATGGTTACTCAATGGCATTAAAGTTAAGGGAGTTATCTATTAACTCAATATTAATTGCAATGACTGCTGCAGATTATAATGTTGGAATAGAGGAGTTGAGAAAATTTAATATAGCAGGTTTGGTATTAAAACCAGTTGATTACAATAAAGTAGCGGCAATTTATGAGGAGGCTAAGAGACAAAAATGTTAGATACTTAACGACTCTCATAAAAAAGGATATGAAGGTACTTCTTTTGGTATCTTCTTTTTATGGGGATTTAGTAGAATAAAACACTTTTTGAAATAAAAGAACTTACAATGAACACAAATCCTAAAATCATGTTGCTGTTTTTATGTATATAATGATGGCTATTACCATAATAATTTGATTTCAAATAAAGGCCCGAAACTGGCTATAACAGATGTATTATATTATACAACATTAACTATGAAATTCATCATTGTGATGATATTTTAAATAGGAATTAGTTTGTGTATACTCGGATGTTAATCTGAATAGATTTGTTCAAGAATGGAGTTGAATTAATGTGTAATGAATTGAGTAACCTATTTGATGAAGGAATAGAATTTGTAACTACGCTATTAATAAATAAACATAAACAGCAAATTAAAACGAATAAAAGGATTATCTCGAATGATTACTTAGAATGGCTTCAGAGAACAGGTAAGGAAGTTGAGAAAAATTTTCCGAATTACTCTGAAACAGAGTTATTACTTTCAATTGTAAGCAAGATTGACTCAGGGGATGTCAACGCCCTGACTGATCATCAAATGATTTTGAAGCTAATCTCACAACTGATGAAAGATTGCTATAAAATGAACTAAAAATACATCTGATAAAAGATCACTATTGTGATTAATAGTTGAAGCCTACGTCTTAGACATAGGCTTCTTTTCATTGTTATTGTCGGTTGTAGAATCTATTAGTGCTTGTATTAGCCGAAAAACTTCTAGCGGTAATTCTTCAAGGATGAGTTTATCATCTTTATTATATTCTATCATACAGTCACCTGAAATCTATCAAGAGTACTTTCTTCAGTTCTTACAGTATGATGATTAATTCTAACAGTTGTCGATTTAAAACTATTACTTCTGTTGAGCTTATGTGAACCAATTGACTTAATTTTGTCTTCAAATATAGAAGTATAATTTTTGACACGTTCGATAGAGGATTCTTCTCCCCATATATTTATATTTAGTGAATTCTCTATAAAGCTAAAGGAAACTAGAGAAGGCGAAGTATTGAAGAACGAAACGTACAAATTAAAAATATAGTCATGTGGGCTAAGAAACTTAAACTGAAAATCCAATAAAGTCATCTCATCATTTGAACTTATAAACGAACCATAATATTCTTGATTTGTAGTGAGTAAACTGTAGCCTTCTATTCTTTTGTTGTGCTCTGTGAGAACTCTTTTTTCATCTTGACTTAATGTCATGCTGAAACTCATAGGATTAGGTTTATATCCATAATGTGAATATATGTCATTAGTCCATACGGTAACACGTTGATACCGTTTTATTTCAGATATTTCTGAGTCAAACTTAATGTTCATGTTTGCGTGACCTATTAGAGACAGAATACCATTGGCAACATTCTCAAATTCGTGTGGTCTTACATTTCTTTCTTTGAAAGGGCCGGTGAAACTATGTTCTAAATATTTACTATTTGAAAAGTGGTTGCTAGGTAGTTCTTTAAATAGCAGATTTAATTTTTCTATATCCTTGTCATCTGTTGCCTGTATCATTTCATAAAGAGTGTTACTTGTACTTGATCTCAGAAATGATGATGACTCCCTGAAAAAGAGATATTCTTTTAATTTAGACTTTAACATTGGATACAGTTTAGAATCATTATTTATTTCACTGATTAATGATTTAATTGAGTAATAGAATTCATCACTAGTTTTTTTAAAGTCATTAATTTCACTTGTTACTCTACTAATGTTGATAGTCTCTGTGACAGTTAACTCGCCATCAGCTCCTAAAATAGCCTGATTGATAAGCTGAGAAAATTCATATGAATCCATATCATCTATGATACTATCTAATGTATCTTTAAATCTATCTTTCAATTCAGAAAATAAATACGACTCATTTGATAAGGTAATGTCTTTTGTTTCAGCTAATGAATTGATGATAGTTTCAAGTCTGTCATCTTCATCAATGAAATGGCCCTTGAAGATCTCTGTATATCTTTTGTGAGATGATGCTCTTTGGTCATGATAACCTCCCATAGATGTAGTTACTTTAGCATATTGGTTTAAAATTTTTGTTTTTGATAGTTTTAAATCAAGGCCATTCTTAATCAAACCGATTGTAGTTTTAGTTATTGTATCTGCAAGAATGTCTTTGAATTTTTCCAAATCTTTATCTGCTTTTTCGCATAGAGAAGTGAATACTTTATTGAGTTTTCTTGCATCTTCCAAGGTCGTACCACAAAGCGCTAAATGTACAGCTTCTATTTTTTCGTTACTCAGCTCTATACCCTTAGATTTCATAATTTCAATAGTGTTAGTTCGTTGATTATCCTGATTGTTATTAACTGAATTCTCATCAGATACTCTCTTTGATGTAATAGAGGAAGAGTATATACTTGATGTTTTATTAGTTATTCTATTGATTTCCATAATACCTCCTTTTCCTTTTATTGTTATCGGTAGTAAATCATGAGATTTTAATATGATATGCAATAAAAATATTAAATTATTCTTAATGTTCTTAAAATTATCTAGAATAACTTTTAAATCTCAATGAATATCGAATAGATAGAGGCTAATATATATGCCTGTTTAGAAAGCTATAGACTTTACAGTGTGATAGAATTGAAGTATGTTATAAATTTAATTGATAAAATTTTTACTATATATGTAACCATTTTAGATTAAGTAGCGTCTATTGTATTGAAAGCCAAACTAGTGAGGAGCAACAATGAAAGATTCTAGAATCATAAAGCTATTTATAAAGCGTTCTGAAGATGCAATTACTGAACTCAGTAAGAAATACAAAACATATATGTATAGTATTAGTCACAATATTTTAAGAAATAATGAGGATGTTGAGGAATGTATTAATGATGCATTTTTAAGTGTTTGGTCAAATATACCACCAATAATTCCACAATCATTGAAAGCATATTCTGCAAAAATCATAAGAAACTTATCAATAGATCGTTATCGTAAAATAAACGCTGATAAAAGAGGTAATGGTAAAATAGAAGTTGTTTTTGATGAGTTGGAGGAAATCTTAAAATCTAATAATATTGTTGAGGATACTGTCATTTCAAAGGAGTTGATTACAGAAATCAATTTGTATCTTGGTCTTATTTCCGATGAAAAAAGGTTGATGTTTGTTTTAAGATATTACTATGCTTACAGCATAAAAGATGTCAGTAAAAAAATGAATATCAGTGAAAGTAAGGTTAAAACATCCTTATATAGATTGAGATCAGATTTAAAAGAACATTTAACAGAGAGAGGTATCACGATATGAGGCAAGGTGAAAGATTGTTTAGAGAACTAGAAAATATTGATACAAGATATATAGAGGAAGGATATACTAAAATGAAATCAAAAAAGAAATTCAAAATAAGTGTTGCAGCGGGTATTTTGGCTGTAGTCATTGTATTACCAAATGTGTCTCCAGCATTCGCGAAAACATTATCAGAAATTCCATTAATAGGAAAAATATTTGAGGTTGTTACTATTATTGATACTGAAGAAAAAAGAGGAAATACGGAAGTTGATATAGCAATACCTAAGATAGATAACGAAATGGAGAATCCGTCTGTTGAAGCTGTTAATGATATGATGGAAGAATATAGTGAAAGATTAATTGAACAGTTTTATGAAGATGTCAATGAAACTAGAGGTTCGCTAGATGTTGATTATGAAATAGTAACGAATAGTGATACATGGTTTACGATTGTTATAGAATCGGTTGAAATTCAAGCGAGTGGCTATGAACGTAAACATTACTATAATATTGACAAAGAATCAGGTGAATATACATTATTTTCTGGACTGTTTACTGATTTTCAAAAGTCAAAGAAATTAATCAATGAGAACATCGTAAGTCAAATGAGAGCAAAAATGGAAGATGAGGATCTTACATATTTTATCAAAGAAGTAGATAACTCTGGTTTTGAGTCTGTCTCAGAAAATCAAAACTATTATTTTAATGAGAGTAATGATTTAGTCGTTTCTTTTGATGAATATGAAGTAGCTCCTGGTTATATGGGTGTTGTAGAATTTATTATTCCTTCAGAAATCATAGAGTAGAAATTGATATTAAATATTTCAATATTACAAAGTACCTATAGTTAAAAGCTGAGGTACTTTTTCATTTAACAACACAATAAATATATAAATTGACATAAAAACATATGTTCGGTATAATGATATTAGTTAAAATAATGAAATGATACTAATGGGAGGAGATGAAGATGGATCGATATAGTGAAGGGATGAGATTGATTGAGGAAAGTTGCGGCAAGGGTAAAGATAATATTATTGCTTTAGCGACTATTGCAGTAGATACAAACTCTGAAGGAAATCCACAACCTTTTGTAAGAGAGGTAGACGCATATTATGAAAGTGGTGTGTTTTATGTTACTACTTGGGGAAAATCTAATAAGATACTTCAAATTGAACAGAATAAAGAGGTTGGATTTGTGGTCTGCAAAGAGGGTGTATCTGGAAGTGGTATTGGTGAAAATCTTGGTTGGGTGTTAGATCCTAAAAATGCTGAAATAAGGACGAAACTTCGTAAGGCTTTCAGTAATTGGTATGATCATGCAAATAATGAACAGGATGAAAATTGTGTTATTTTAGCAATTCGTATGACAAGAGGGACTATATTCAGAGATGAAGGAGCTTTACGTTACAACTTGGATTTAGTGAATAAAAAAGAAATTGAATAAGTATTATGTTGTATGTCTTATTTAGGGAATGTAAATAATTTCTCAGCATATAGGTAAAAGCTCCTATGAGATTAATAGGAGTTTTGTTGTATTTATAAATGAACACTAGAAGTATGTTTGAGCAAAATATTATGGATTATTAAAAATTTGGAATCAATTTTTTTCTATGAATATCCTATATTAACTTAAGGCAATCAGAAGACTGCAGATAAGTAGAACTAAGTTAACAGGTAGCCAAATGATTCTTTCACATTTACTTTGTGTGATTGCATTCATTACTGTTCCAAGAATAAAAAAAACAACAACAAACCAAATCGCTATACGGGATAAATCGAATAAGTCACTTATAATTAAGTTCGATCTTATTAACATAATAGATTCTATAAAGAGTAGAACTAGAATATTTATCAGTGCAACAATTCGCATTTTAGGAGGGTATTTACCAGGATACTTCCCACCCATAGACAATTCGCCCCATGGAGCTCCAAAAGAGAGTCCTGCTTGAAATAGAATGACAAAGCAAATTAGTGAAGTAAAGAGAATTTCAGTTGTATTCATAATGCCTCCTAAGAATTAAAGTGTAATTAGGTTCCATAGTTCAATGTGTACATAATTATAACATATCGCTATCAATATTTAAGATTATTCCAAGAAGTTGAATGCTTAATGATAGTTTTACATTCTGATTTTTGTGAACTCGATATGTATGGTGTAATATTTTCTTAATAGCCTTTTTGGGGGTGTAATAATTCATTAATGTTTTATTTGTTGAAATTTGAGTATAATTATAATAACCAAAGCTGGTAAAAAGTAGGCAAAAAAGTGAGGTGTTTATGAGGATAATTATTGATATTAATTATGAATATACTGATGAAAACAGTAAAAGAATTCTTGAGTTCTAATCATCATAAATAAGAGTTAACGATATTCAAATGTGGAAATAACAAAAGCTAATTAATACCGTTTAAGTGGTTCAAAAGAGAAATATGATTTTTGGACGAAAAAAGTTCGTTATAGCTTGAAAACAAAAAATTTGTTTTATTACATTAAATGAACATGATGAAAATGTTATTGTACACTCGTGAAATCAATAACTGAGAATAATAGTGAGTTTGAAATAGATTAACAGAATGAGTATTTATTACTGGAATTACGCATTAAATTAATTTAAGATTAGAAATAATTAAGAGTGTCATTAATAAAATGAATATGTATAGAAGGATATGTTGATTGAGTATATACTGTAGTTAATAAGAAGTTGGACACAATGGTTGATTGATAAGGAGGAATATATGAGTAAGTTAGTAGATATAAATAAATTTGAAAGATACATTAACTTAGATGAATTAAATGATGAAGATCGAAGAAAAGAATTGTTTAATGCTGTACATGAACGTAGTTACAGATGGAATCAATATAGATCACTTCTATAAACAGAAATCAATAATTTAATTTAAATTTTTCGATAGTTGAAATTCATGAGTAAAAACTGCAGGGAATGACCTGTGATGTTAAAGAGCAATCTATTAATCAAGAGTAGATTGCTCTTCTTATTTACTCCAGACCCTCATCAAAGTACCAATTTTTGAGTAATAATTATTTTTTTCTCTAGTTAAAAAATAGTAATATCCTTTGCTAGAATAGCTAGTTGCTCTTCGTTTATTTCGAAACCTTTTTTCACCTTGATCAACAGCCCTTCATCAATAAAGGTTTTAAAGGTATACAGTAAATGACGATAACTGACGTTTAAGTATTCTGCAGTTTCAGTGTGTTTCTCTGAATACACATCATTATGCTGAGTGGCTAATATATAAGCTGCTAATCTATTTCGTAATTCATAGTTTTGATTTTTTGAATTGAAACTCGTTCTACCTAACAACTTTTCTCCAATAAATTGAGAAAGCTTAAAAAGAAAGTCTGCATCTTCTTTTAAAGTATTTTTAGCTTCACTCATATCTATAGAAATGAACGTACATTCTGAAATGCAATGAATATTTTTGTGCTCCTTTTCGATTTCTAGAAAAGTTAACTCTCCTACAAATTCACCAGGATAAATGAAATGGACGATAGATTGATTGCCGTTTTCATGTATAAGAGATATTTTGGCTTTACCATCTATCAAAAAACGTAAGCGTGTAATTGGATCTTCATATGATATGACACATTCTTTAGAATCGTAAACTTCAATGATTGCAGAAGACGAGAGAACACCAAATACATTTACGTATGGAGCAATTTCGTTACTAACTTTATTAGAGATGTTATCAAGCTTAAATATTTTCATATAATCCTCCATAATGTGAGATATCTCATATTATTATATATCATTCAATCGTATAATATCAATATAATTAATGAGGAAAGAGAAGTGAAGTAATTACTATAAGAGGAGAATATCATGAAATATGAATTGATTTTGTTTGATGCTGACGAGACATTATTTGACTTTAAAAAGGCAGAAAAACAGGCTTTAGAGAGAACCATGTTTGCATTAGGCTTAGACTATCAGGAGAATGTTCATTTACCAATATACAAGAAAGTAAACACAGGACTTTGGAGAGAGTTAGAGGATGGTTTAATCACTCAAAACCAACTTAAAACTGAGAGATTTAAAAGATTTTCAACTGCGATTGAAGTAAAATGTGATGAACATAATTTCTCAAAGTTATATACAGAATTTTTAGGACAAGGTTCATTTTTATTTGATGATAGCATAAAGTTGATAAAGTCTATATATCAACATTGTAAACTGATGATTATTACGAATGGACTAACAACAGTTCAAGACAATAGGATTAGGAAATCTGAAATAGCCAAGTATTTTGACGAAATTATTGTTTCTGAAGACATCGGTGTATCTAAACCAAATCCAAAAATATTTGAATATAGTGTAGATAAAATACAAGAGATAGATAAAAGTAAAATTCTCATGGTTGGTGATAGCCTAAGTTCAGATATTCAAGGTGGAATTAATTTTGGTATAGATACTTGTTGGTATAATCCAAATAATGATGAGAATACAGGAGTCATTAAACCAACATTTGAGATTAAATCACTAATGGATTTAAGTAAATTGTTGAAGATATATGAATAGAAGGATATCACTAGAATTAAATTAACATTAGGTTTGCAAAAAAGTACATCAGAAGAATTGAAGGTGCTTTGAAATAATATATCGAGGAATAAATCTAAATTCCATAAGTGAATTTCACCAAATTTAACTGCTTAAGTGATGAGCAGTTTTTTTTATTTAGATTATGAATGGATAGCAATCGAATCGTGGTGTCATATAACTGTTATAAAGGATAATATGCATATATGTTATAATTTTCTAGGAGGTATTAGAATGATTAAACTAGGAAAATCTAATAGGACACGTTAATCTGCTGTTAATTTAATGGGTATATTTTATGGTAATTTTAACCGATAGTACCTGTTAAATTTCACCTGAGATTATAATATAAATAAGTAACTGAAAAGTATATAAAGAAAGTTGGAATGAAAATGGATTTCTTAAAACTAAATGAACAAATATGGGACAAAAATGCTATGGAAGACCATATATGGTCTAGACCTGTAAGTACAGAAGAGATTATAAATGCAAAAAAGAACCAATGGGAAATAGTACTAACCCCCAAAAAAACAGTTCCAAAAGACTGGTTTCCTGAAGATATGTCAGACATTCATGTTCTTTGTCTAGCATCTGGAGGAGGGCAACAAGGTCCAATAATGGCTGCATTAGGTTCTAATGTGACTGTATTTGATAATAGTCAAGAGCAATTAAATAAAGATATACTGGTAGCGAAGAGAGATGGATTGAAAATAAAGACGGTTCAAGGTGATATGAGAGATCTATCAATGTTTGAGGATATGTCATTTGATTTAATTATTCATCCATGGTCTAATTGCTTCATAGATAATGTTATACCAGTATGGGAGGAATCATATAGAATTTTGAAACATGGTGGGACACTGATATCAGGATTTGCAAATCCAGTGGAATATATATTTGATATGAAAAGTTTAGATAAAGGAGAATTCGTTGTAAGACACAAAATACCATATTCAGATTTAACAAGTTTGTCTGAAGAAGAGTTTCAAGAAATAGTGGTTGATGAGGGTGAAGGGATTGTCTTTGGCCATACTTTAGAAGATCAGATTGGTGGACAAATAAAGGCTGGTTTCCTTATTGGTGGATTCTATGAAGATCTAGCTGGAACAGTACTAGATAAGTATATAAGTTCCTCAATTGCAACGAAAGCGATTAAGATTTAGGATGATTACATTAAAGCTCATTTAACTAATTAAAGAAATGTGCAACTACGACTAGGAATGAATTAGTAACTATTAATTATTCCTAGTTCTAATCTAAATGAGAGGTGTCGGTCTAAAAATGAACTATCGTAAAAGATTGAAAAATTTATTAGCTTATAATATGTCTGGGGAATTAAAGCAGATAATAATAAATACTTTAGGTAATCCTAATACATCAGAGTCAGAACTTAAAGCATTGAACCAAGAACTACAATCAAGAAAAGTATTGTTAAAAGATAGGGAAGATATTGATTGGTTCCCGCGTGTTGATCAATCGTTGTGTAACCTATGCAAAATATGTTATGAAATGTGTCCGAGAGATGTTTTTATTGCAACTGAAGACCATGTAGTTGTTGAAAGACCATATAGCTGCGTATTTCTTTGTAGGGGATGTGCTAACAAATGTCCTCAATCAGCTATTCAATTTCCTCAAAAAGAAGAGTATAAGAAATTGGTAATCTATCGCTAGTGAGTAGTACTAGCTGAGTGTATATGCAGGAATTTGTATACTGTTTGGATAATAGATTTGTTTTTGTAATTAAGAATTATTGAGTTAGCTTACTTTGAAGTTCATACAACTTCTAATTTTTTGTATAACAATTAGCATCTGATTTCTATGGAAACTTGTAACGAGTTGACTTTCTACTCACATTGTTATTTAATATATTTGTAGTTTTATGTAATAGTGCAACTAAAATCAAGTTTTAGTTGCACTAATTAATTATAATTGTAACAAGGAGTGAAAGTATGTCAAAACAAACAATCGAAACAATGGTAGATTGGATTGAGGAAAATATTACAGAAGATGCTACTTTAGAAAAAATGTCAAGTTATGTTGGCTATTCATCATATTATTGCTCCGCTAAATTTCATGAAATAACAGGAATAAGCTTTAAATTATACCTAAATAAGCGTAAGTTAAGTCTTGCTGCTTTAGATTTATTAGAATCAAGTGATAGAATTATTGATATTGCATTCAGATACGGATTTTCATCTCATGAAGCGTTTACTAGATCATTTTTTAGGGAGTTTGAGTTAAGCCCTAGTAAATTTAGACGTGAAGTCTCAGAAGTGAGATTATTCAATAGAATTCTTTAGTAGCACTCTGGATGGAGGAGTGTTTTATGTATAAGAAAGTAAATAGAAATGAGTTGTGTTGGTGTCAGAGTGGTGTTAAATATAAGTATTGTCATCTTGATATTGACGAAAAATTAAAAAGTTTTGAGTTGAAAGGGAATAGGATTCCCTGTAAAGAGTTAATACTTAATGAAAAGCAAATAGAAGGTGTTAGAGAAAGTGGACGTTTAAATACTCATTTACTTGATTATATAAGTGACTATATTGGTCCGGGGATGACTACATCTGATATTGATGAAATAATCTATAACGAAACGATACGTCTAGGAGGTGTACCTGCAACTTTAAATTACAATAATTATCCTAAAAGTATATGTACATCTGTAAACAATCAGGTATGTCATGGAATTCCTTCAAAGGATACTGTTCTTGTAGATGGTGATATTGTAAATGTTGACTTATCAACTAATTTGAATGGTTACTTTTCAGATTCAGCAAGGGTTTTTACTATTGGAGATGTATGCGATGAAAGACTAAGACTTGTGGATGTATCTAAGAGATGTATCGATATAGGCTTATCATCTGTTGTTCCTTGGCAGTCAATGAAGTTTATTGGGGAAAACATTTCTAAGTTTGCAGAAGACGAGGGATATAAAATTGCAGTAGATATAGGTGGTCATGGAATTGGACTAAAGTTTCATGAAGAACCATTTGTTAGTTACGCTGAACATGGTACAGATTTATTATTAGTTCCAGGGATGATTTTTACTATTGAGCCGGCTATAAATGTTGGTGACTCAGATGTATATGAAGATTATGATAATAATTGGACTATTTACACACAAAATGGTAAAGACTCTGCACAATGGGAGGTTACTGTACTTGTAACTGAAGAAGGATATGAGGTTCTTGCTCAATAAGCGAAAGCTAACTTTAAATAGAGGTAAATTATGAAATAATATAGTTGTATATTAATTGCAGTGGTTTTTTTAGTAACATTACTTATATCATGTGAATATAAGAAGTCTTTAGCTAAAAAGATATTAGTGCAATTCTTGATATGGTGTGTGACAACTATGAATTTATAACAGATACTAAGACCTATAACTCTCAGGCGAGTATTGGAATTGAAATTATATTTGAAAGTGGTTCTGATATATAGTTGATGATTTGATTTATGAGGAGTCAAAAACATTTTTATGGATCAAGATATACAGGATAGAATAATTGAAGATTATAGCTATCCTTCGTTAACTATTTTCTTTAAAGATGAAGACAAAAATATAAGTCACTTTATTGAATCGTTCCCTATCAGTATGGCTGACATAGGTGCTAATAGATATTGGACGTGGCAGGAACCGCATTATCATGTAACGCAGAAGAATAATTAAATATCTTAATAAGAATCCCTTATAGTTAATAGACTATAAGGGATTAATGCGTTACTGCTTAATTGAGATAATTTTTGTCTTCTATAATATTATTTGATCATAATGTACAGTGCGACTTTACAGGCTAGAATGTATATTTTTTCTGTTCAAAAGTGCGTCCAAAGTAAAAATCATTAAATAAAGCTTTCGATAAACACAAACTCAACATGATTAATACAAGAAGAAAATTCTTCAAAGAACTGCACCATAAATGAGTGCGGTTTCTTACTACCCAATAAAAGTTTTATGTTTAATATGTACTAAATTTGGTAGAAGTAATAATATAACAATAGACTGAAAGGAGGTATATAGTTGAAAGATGTAATTATTGTATTATTAATACTAAAGACCACTTTCGAAATATGTCTTATCGTTTACGTTATCGGTGTGAGAATGAATATCAGAATAAAACTTCCAGGGAAGTAGGGTGGTCATGCTCCGCGTTTAGGACAGGATTTTCTGGTTGAATTGGAAAGAAAATTGAAAGAATATGCGAAGGCCCTATATATTTTTACTTTGAATGTAGGTTCTAGATGCGTAAGACAAGTTGAATATTCTGGAATCAAAGGTAGATTACACACTTATTTTCCCTATAAATGAGATAAGTATATCAGAGAAGATAAAGAGAAAGCAGTCATTCTGTAATAGAATGGCTGCTTCTTTTGCTTACAGTTAAATGAAAGGTAACATAGAATGTAAAAAATAGATATTTAATAGCAAGGACACTCAAACTTTTGTATATCAAGGTCTTTCACGTTATGTAAAAATTTTGTAAATGTACGTTATTATTTTATGTACATTATAATTTTGGGGCTATAATGTATATTTATAATTCAAAAGTTGAATTGTCAAACTAGATATTCTGAGATGTAGGGCAGATACGCAAGGTGTGGGTGTTAATCTGAAAAACAGAGTATAATGAAGCTTTAGCTTTCATGGACTACCTTCATAATATGATATGTAACATAGGAAACAGAAATTAGTATAGAAATTATACGCATTTTCCTTACATATTGTTATAAATAATCGACAATGTATAATTTAAATAGTGGTTATTATTTTTAAAAGCAAAAGAAGGAGATTATTAGATTTATGAAGAAAATTTTATCTTTATTACTTGTGTTTACTCTAGTATTATCACTAGCAGCGTGAGGAGTAGAAGAGAAAACTCCCGATCTTGCAGATTCTGATCCAGACCAAACTTCGTATTTAGATGATAACGATTTGAATGAACTAGAGAAGAAAATTCTGATTTTTAGGGCAGTGTCAGATATGGATGTTATTTTCGATTGCCTACATTAAATTATAATATATGGAAATGCGATGGAGTTAATTGTATGTAAAATTAGTTTGTATTATGATGTAATTAGTGGTAGTTTCACAGATACTTTTAATTTCAAGGGATGAGAAGGAGGATTTTGGATGAAAAATAGAAAAAATATTATAGTTGGATTACTTTTAGTGCTTGCGCTTTTAATTATAGGTAGTGTTTACAAAGTTAATAAGGAGAGTAAAAATATCTCGTTTCAGTATAAGGAAATTATTGAAATATCAAGAGAAGAATATGAAACCAAATCAGAAATATATCTTCTATCATCTACACCGATGCATACACAAAACAGAAAATTTGCTATCCCTTCAGAAAATAAATTATCATATTTCAAAGTAGTTATTAAAGATAACGGTTATCAGAAAAATAGCCCCATCGATATTGAAGTGTTTTTCATTATAGATGAGATGAATAATTTATTAGATCTTAGTAGTTTCGCTATACATACACATCCTGATAAGTCCAATGATAGTGTGAGGATGTATTTAGATCCTATTGTACTCATTGAGAAATATCCACCATCTAATGATAATGAAGTTTATATCAATGTTAATGTCTATTTGAACCAAGGATATAAAAAGGTTGCTTACGAATACAGTGAAAATAGTATTATCAATTATAAAACTTTGAAAGTAATTGAGTAGAGTCAGCAGAAAATCCTGTAGGTGCTATTATTTTATCTGTTACTATCTTCTGATTTTTAGGGGAGATCTAAAATAAACTTTATAGAAACAAAATAATAAATGGTGTAATAAAACAGGTGTCTTTCTATACTAATAGACGGATTAAACTACATGCAAATTTATGATTTGACAAGTTATGTTTGAAAATGGATTTGTACGAAGGTAGAGCAATAACAAATATGACTGGAAATAACATTTCTATATATAGTGACGGAAAAAATGAGCTAGATTTGATATTAATAATCCATCTCTGACAAAATTCCGCATAGTCATCTTGAAGAGCAAACTAATAGGAAAGGCTAATATCAGGACCAATGTATCCTACATATGAACTATACAACTAGGAGGCAATATATGAGAATTTTAGATACAAAGAATGATAAAGCTTTAAAAAATATAAGCATCTATTTAACAAAAGTTGAAGCACAAGAACTTCTTGATGACATAACTGCTATGCTAGAAACAGATGAAAAAGATTATCATGTTCATGTTAACGATCTGCAGTATGTTCATGAATTGACATTAGCAATATATGATGAGGAAGATGTATCACTATTTGATGAACGATCAAAGAAGCTGATACAAATTGATGAATAATATTCCTAAACATAAAGCTAGTAGATCAAATATAGAACTGACTTGATAACCTATATACAGCAACATCATGTTATAGTTTGACCTTTACATCGCCCACACAAATTGAGAAAGGTAGAGAAGTTAAGCAGTAAATAAAAGAGGATTCCACTCCAATAAATGGTTAAGAATCCTATTCTTTTATATATTATAATGTACGTTTTTGAGTCAATCTTAATTTTCGACCGCGCGAGTTTTATTCTCATTCGCGTGTTTTCTTATTTTTTATCTTCAAGCAACTCGTATTGTTTAACAATATCTCGTTTAGCATTTTTTCTGTGTGCTGAATACAATTGAGTAGTAGTTACATTATCATGATCCAGTAAGTTTTGTACATCATATATTGAAAAGCCATATTGTATAAGAGAAGAAGCTGCTGTGGCTCTTAATTTATGTGGACTATAACCAGACTCGCGACTTGTACCAAGGGCAATTGATGTATATTTTTTAACAAGTTGTCTGATTGCTCTATCTGTTATTCTATTTCTTTGCATTGATAAAAAAAGTGCATCTTTTACATTCTCTTCAAGTTCTGTTTCCTTAGGTCTTTCCAGTTCAATATAATCTGTAATGGCTTTAATTACAGAATGATTAAGAGGCATATCAATTTCCTTACCACGTTTTCTGTAAATCTTGAATTCATTTCTTGAAAAACTGAAAGAGGAGATGTTTAATTGTTGAAGTTCTTTAAGTCTTAAACCGAAAGTTGTAAATAGAACTAAAATAGCCTTATCACGGTATTTTGTTTTTTCCCAATATTGACGTTCTTTATCAGTCAAACCTTGCCCGGTCTCAACAGCTTGTAGCATAAGAGCAACTTCCTCAACTTCTAGTCGTTTAATGGCATCTGGCTGAGGTTTTGGTAGTTTTATTGGATTAAGTCCATCTACAATGTTGTCTTTCATAATTTCTTCTCTGAATAAAAATTTGAATAGTACAGAGAGTGAAGATTTTTTTCTTGATAGCGAACGATTATGATTTTCCATTAAAACTGTTGTGTTATCCTTTTGAATAAAGTATCGGGTACAGTAGTCACCAATAAAACGATTAACATCACGAGCTCTAATAGTAGAGAACTCCTTAGCAGTAATTGCTTCAGTGGATTCTGCAACAGTTATGCGGGTCTCATTGACTAAATACTTACAGAAGAAGAGTAGGTCTTGTAAGTAGGCCAACCTACTAGTGATGGCTATTGCATTTTTTAAATAGATAAAATAATCAATTAAAAAATATGGCAACTCATTTTCTATTGCTGTACACTGATCTAATATTTTATTTTCTTTTTCTACAATATTATTAGGCTTTGATGACTTATTATGAATTTTGTATCCAGTAGACATTTAGTTCTCCTTTAGCAAGTAGAGTAGGGGATTTTGCAGAAATTCTTAATTTTTGAGTTTGTTGTATTTTCTATATAACAATTATATCATGAAGATTTATAAAATCCAACTATTCTTTAAATGTATATTTAGGGAATAGTTGGACGATGTAAGAAGAAGCTATAATTAAATAGCTTAATGATCTAACTAGAAAATAAATTAATTAATAGTTTAAGAATTCAAAATAATATTAGATGGTTACGAGCTTTAACTTCATATAACGCATGATGAATATCTGTTGATCATGCGTTATATGTTCTAGAATTAATTTACTCACTCAATAGTCATCTTATGATTTGAATTAATTCAAATTATCAGTATTCATTCACCATATCATACATAAATCAACCTTATTGTATAATTGTATAATTGTTGAATTTTGACTAATATCTTCTATAAATGTATTGTCAATACAGCTAATCAGATTACTCTACTGATGCATTATAAGGCTAAAAAAAACTGGTTGGCTGTGCTGACACGTACTTTTTTGCGTTTCTCTGATTAATTTTATGAATTGCTGTCATTGCATAATTTTTTTTATCCCTTATTAGACATTCATTGATATCTATTGAAAAATCACTTTTTATCAGTTTTTCTAAATAATAGATTCTTTCCGAAAACTCATAATTTAAGTCTGCATTAAACTTGACTGGACCATGAGTAAATATTAAATGTATTGGCGATAGTTCGTCATAAAGAAGCATCGTTTTATAATGATCATATGGATTAGAAGAAACATCTAAGTATGGTACTATTATATGATGTTCTGTATCTTCCAATAGATTATCACTCACATATAAGTATTCATGATTAATAAATACACTCAACCCACATGGTGTATGTCCAGGAGTTTTATATATTTCGACTCTCGAAGTATTGATAGTGATTGAATATTTGTCTTTTACTTCAATATTTGGCTTTCTATACTTCTTACTATAATTATCATTACATTTTCTATAATTAGCCTCATATTTATCTGAACCGATGATTGGTGTATCAAAAGCTATTGCACCTTGTGCATGATCCTTATGATAATGAGAAATGATTATATATTTTAAATCAATTCCCATATTCTCTATATCTTCCTTAATAAAAACTCCCATGTCGTAGTAACCAGAATCTAAAAGAATACCTACCCCTTCATCATGATAAAGATATGCAGATGTATAATATGATACCCTGTCCAGTTTTTCCAGAATTCTGTATTGAATCAAATTCTCATTAATTATATTTTTTTCCATATAAGTCACCATAATAATATTATGTAAACCACTACCTGATTGTAATAGTTTTTATTGAATGTTTGTCAAGATTTTCACCTTGATAAGTAATACCAGTATCGACTTCAGTTTCATTACTAACACTATAACCAGCTTTTTCCAGCCATCTTTTATGTTCTGCAAGTATAAGTGATTTCGCTGTAAATGGACTGTCTTTACCTTCTTTGTTTTTTACAGGTGTGAATTCCTCTTCTCTTTTTACAGATAGTACTGCCATATCATTGGCGTATTTAAACATATCAAAGATAAATAGTTCGAATTTGTAACCGTTAGGTTCTAATGCCTCATACAGTTCGCCTGAGATCATATGGTTAACCTTCTTATGAGCTTTATGGTACGGTATACTTTGAGTTACACTATTCTTTAAAAATTCTAGGCTAAAAACATGAGATAATATATTACCATTACGATAAATCAATAGTCCAGAATCATCTTTTGCGTATCTCAAATTATCATCTAACTCAGAGTATTCAACAATATCGGGATGATTATCTCTATAACATATAACACCTACTTTTTCCTCAGCATAAGCTTTATCTACAGATTTACTTGCAATTGGTTTGCCTGACTCAATAGTAAAACCTACAAAAGTTGGATCAGCAACTTTTGCTATCGCATTATCAACACCATATAGAAATACCCATTTAACGCCATTCTCTGTCATTTCATCTAAAAGCCCATTTGACTCTAAACTAGAAAATACCCCTCCGTTACCGTTAGCAGCTAGATTCAATTCGTATTTTGATTTAAGTGCAATTGATCCATTCTCTAGTATTAGTGGTAATCTATCTTGCTTAAAGAATACGATATGTTCTTTCGAATATCCAAAATAATTATTGGATTTAAAATGTTCTATCGTCTCTAAATGATTATCATCAGACGTCATAATGTACCATTTAATGTAAACATTAGTTAACTTATGTAGACTGATTAGCTTATCACATTGTAAATTAAACAATGATTTCTTTGATGGCAATCCAATATCAAAAGTTCCCTTAGGTCCATCATGACCAAGTCTTGTTCCTTGACCACCAGCCATTAAAACTACTGCAACTTCACCTGATGTTATGGCATCTAATCCGATATCATAACATTTCTTTGATTCTACTTCATTCAATTTAGTCGCAACTAAAGGTTCTATAGTCTGAGAATTTTTTGACTCATCAATTTTTAAATTCGTAATTTTCTGTACTAAATCGAAATCTATTAATTCAATTTCATATTCTAATATTGATTTTTCCTGGTCATCTAATTCATCGTAATATTCTAGTAAATGTTCTTGTCTATAATGTTTTAAGTTTTTCATAACTCCTCCAATACTTTATACATTATACATCTAAACATCAAAAAAAAGAACCTTTATGGAATAATCATCCCTTTACAGCTAATACAAGATGTATTGTTTATAACATATGGGATTTTGTAACTAGTAATAGATGATTTTAAGTGTTACAATCAAAATATATTATCAGAAAATTGTAACTATTAAAGACGATAATAAGCGTTACAATTTTCTGGTTATGTATCTAGTTACATACAAATCATATTATAGGGGGTTACAGTTGAAGAATCGAGCTTTGATATTAGTAAACTATGAAAAGGCAATAAACTATGAATGGTTAACAGAAATGTATAACTTGAAAAATGAATCGGTCAGTTCATTTACTCGACTTCAGGAAATAGAAAAACTTAGAACATTAGCAATTGATATATTAGAGAATGAGAATCTACTACAAAATATTGATGAAGTGAATTATTTTCTGTCATCGGCTTCATTTAAACATAATATTATAGTAGACAATAATCGTATAACTCAGTTTCATGTTTCGGATGACAATGAAATTGATCAATTAATAAGCAAAATAACATCAGATTTAATTAAACTTTTTAGTAGTTCTACAAACAATGCTATTAAGAGGTGTTTAAATCCTCAATGTCAAATGTATTTCGTTGATAATAGCAAAAATAATAGTAAGAAGTTTTGCTGTAGTAGATGTAGCAATTTAATAAAAGTTCGTAGATTTCGCGAAAAAAAAGGCCTTGAATAATTTCGTGCTGGCCTTTTTTATCATTTTTTTGATAGTACTTTAAAAGCTTTTGTGACACTATCCCGTGTTCCAACTAAAAATAATTGACTATTCTCTTTTATGACTGTGTTGCCTCTTGGTACAACAAACTTATCCTCATCTATACTAAATATTCCTGCAATAACACAATCATCAGGAAAGTTCTTATGGTTAGCGATATCTTTAATCTGTTTATTTTTCATAACGGAGTGCTCTGGTAAAGAAACGATTGACACCTCTGCCCTTCCATCACGCAGCGAAGCTACACGCCTTATATCAGGATCCTGAATATCCAGAATGAATTTTTTTGTTAACATATCTACAGCTGATCCTATATTTGTTGCACCGGCAATTTCATATGCATCTTTATATTCTGGATCTCTCATTCGAACAAAAATTCTTTTAATACCAAAATTTTTACACAAAAGTGAAAAAAGTAGATTTTCAGAATCGTAACGCATAACCCCTAAGGCGATATCGATTTTATCAATACCTGATTCACGAAGTATATTAATATTAGTTGCATCACCTTGAATTGCTATTGCGCCATACTTAGAGTAAATCTTTTCACATAATTCTTTGTTTTGCTCTATAACAATAACATTATGATCTTTCGATAATGCTTTAGTTATATTTCTACCAACTATTCCACCACCAGCTATTAGTATGTTCATTGTCCCTCCTATTTTAACCATGCTTTTCTATTAAATAGAACCATTAAAGGTAAAATTTCTAGTCTTCCTGCCAACATTCCAAATATATAAGTCAGTTTTATTATTGGTGACAGTGAAGCCATTTTATCAACTGAGAAATAAAATGGACCAATATTACCCATGGCTGAAGTCATACCTGAAATTGATTGAAATGCATCAAGATCAGAGAATAATGCAGTAATACCTGAGCCAATGATAATAATTAAAAGCCATCCAAAAAACAACCCTGAAATTCTATAAATTTCGTCATCCGAAATTGGTGTTTGTTGCACAAGTACTGGCGCAACAGATCTTGCAGGCATTCTTATTTTCCTGATTTCTCGTCTAAACAACTTAGAGAGTATTGTAATTCTAATTACTTTTATACCACCAGATGTAGATCCGACGCATCCACCAACAACCATTAGGATAATAAATAACTGTTTAGAAAGAGATGTAAAAAATGCACTTCCGATATCCTGTGTGCCAAACCCTGTGGTTGTAATTACAGAAACAACTTGGAAAATGGTAGTTCTAAAGTGCATCTCTATATCCGAAAAAATATTAGAACCTGCCATAAATGAACTGAAAAGCATTAACACTGTAAAAGAAAGAATAATTTTAAAGTATTTTCGAGTTTCTAAATCTTTTATAAGGTATTTAGGAGTATCAAACACTACTTTATAATGAATTAAGAAATTCATGCCTCCCAATAGCATAAAGAAAGTGATGATGTATTCAATAGCGCGATAATTATATCCAGCTTCTTTAAAATAAGCAATACTAGCATCATACCTAGAAAACCCTCCTGTAGAGAGCGATGTCATGCTATGGGTTAAGGCATCAAAAACATTCATACCAGCAATAAAAAGAAGTAGTGTCTCAATTAATGTTAAAGCACCATAAATCATCCATAAAATTTTAACGGTCTGAAAAACATTGGGTACAGGTCTACTTGAATTTATTTTATGTCCTTCTGCTGAGAATAGCTGCCAAATGTCTCCTTCACCAGAGAATGTTACAAACAAGAAGAATGTTAGGATGCCTAGGCCTCCAACCCATTGAATGAGTGATCTCCAAAAAATAATCGATAAATCCATATGATCTAAGCCTTGAAATACAGTGATTCCAGTTGTGGTAAAACCACTAACGGATTCAAAAAAACTATCAACAAACCCCTTTTCTAGATTAATCATAAATGGAATAGCACCAATAATCGATATAACAATCCAGGCTAAAGCACATATTATCATACTTGTTGTTAGTGTTATCGTAGGCTTGTTTTCTTTTGTAAAGAAATAAGATGTCCCTCCTAAGGTAAATGATATGAAACTAGGAACTATAAAAGAATAATATGAAATAATTGCTTCTCTCTGAATAAATGCAACAGAAATAGGCACCAATAAAATGATGCCTAGCAAAATCAATAAAGAGCTTAGTACATTTAGAATTCCTTTAACTTTATTTATCAAGTAAAAATCCCTCCTGTTAAAATATTACCCCTTTTATTATCTATCTAACATTTTAACGCACTGTAATAGCTGTTCTTTTGTATTCATTTTTGGATCATCCAAGACAATCTCTAGTAGGTAATCTTTTGTCTTACCTATTTCCTTACCTACTAAGCCGATGGAAATTAAATCATATCCATTAACCGCTAAATCATTTACTGTCATAGGTTCTTTTTCATGTAGTATTTCAGCAAATTTATTTCGCATAGAGTCTATGCTTTCGAGAGTATCGTTTGTCGTACTACTTAGAATATCAGCTTTTCTTAAATCAAGAAAACTATCCAGAAGATTAAAACCTATTTTTGTCATAAACTTTTTAACTGATTTTTTGTTTTCAAGATCTAGAAGTCTCATATGATTTGAAATTAATGTTTCAACTGCATCCATTGTAACATTATCGTATTTAAGTCTTTTTAAGAAGGATAAAGCTAGTTTTGAACTTTCCTTATCATGTCCATAAAAGCGACCTTCGCCTTCTATTAATTGATAGGTCTGAGGTTTACCTATATCATGACATAAAGCTGCAAGTCGAATAGGTAAATTTGGCGGAACTTTGTCTAAAGCATTGAGTAAATGATCAAATACATTTAAATGATGGAATTTCGAATGTTGATCAAAATTAACTGAAGGTATAATTTCAGGAAAAATATAATCTAATAAACCCACATCATAAAGATGTCTGATACCTTTAGAGGGAAACTCTGATAAAATGATTTTGTTGAATTCCTCTCTTATTCTTTCAGCTGAAATATTACTATTTATAGGTAAATCACAAATAATATCATCGATGATATCATTTCTAGTAAAGTTATATTGAGTAGTGAATCTGATATAGCGATATACACGCAAATAATCTTCTTTAAAACGATCAAGTGGATTACCAACAGTTTGAATCATATTAGCGGCTATAGCATCCTGACCATTATAATAATCAGAAATATTACCGTCTTTATCCATAATCATAGCATTCATAGTGAAGTCTCTACGTTCCAAATCTTTTCTAATACTACTTGAGAATGCAACAAGTCCTGGTTTTCTACCATCATAATTCGATTCACTTCTATAAGTTGTAATTTCATAACTAGAAGTTAGTTTTACGACAATAGTTCCAAATGCTCTTCCAACAGCATATGTATTATCAAATATACTTTCTATTTGATCAGGAGTGGCATTAGTAGTAATGTCCCAATCATTTATGGGATACCCCATTATATGATTTCTAACTGCTCCCCCTACTATATATGCCTCATGACCATTTTGTTCTAGTTTGTTCATTATATATATTACTTCATTAGGTATCATTATCTCTCCAAAAAAAATAGCACTTTACAAGTGCCATTACCATTCTAAGTCTAAAATTTCTCTCTGTTCGTCCTCTGGTAAAGTGTTAATAACACTTTCGTAAGATTGATCAATTAACTCACATAATTCTGGAAATGAAATATCATTCACAGAAATATGATGCCATCTGAAATTGCCTTCTTCTTTAATGACCTTCACATCTTTGGATATATCGATTAATTGCTTTGTAGTAGCTTCATCTAATTTTAAATCAACAAAATCTTGATGAATTTCAAGTATTTTTTCTGATGCAAGATTCAGAGTGACATATGATTTTGCGTCGTCTTCAAATGTACCTGGCTTATCTAAAAAATAGTCTTTAATAGAATTCCCAATCATAATAATCACCTGCCTTTATATACATTATACCATTTTTTTTGAATATTAAAAGTTTTCATTAAAAATACCTTAAAATGCTATTGATAGACGTAAATATATTATGTAAACCACATAAAAAAAGGACACATCTCTGTGTCCTAGAATTTATACTTTTAAATCAGCTTCTTGACCTAGAGCATCTTTGTATTTGTCAATGATAGGTTTAACAACTTCTCTATTAAACGTTACTACTTGTTCTGGTGAACGTCCAATAAATAATGAAGGATCTGTTAAACTACTTACATCATCATTATTTAATCCGAAGATTGAATCACCAACTATACGAGTAAGTAAATCATTTTCTAAACCATGTTGTTTAACTTGCTTTGCAGCTTCCATAGAATGAATTCTAATAGACTCATGTAACTCTTGTCTGTCGCCACCTTTTTTTACTGCTTCCATAATTATATTCTCAGTTGCCATAAAAGGTAACTCAGCCATAACATGCTTATAGATTACTTTATCATAAACAACTAAACCTGATACGACATTATTCATTATATCTAAAATCGAATCTGCAACTAAAAATGCTTCTGGCAGTGAAATTCTTCTATTCGCAGAATCATCCAAAGTTCTTTCAAACCATTGTGTTGAAACTGTCATAGCTGGATTCATTGCATTAGCTATTAAATAGCGACTTAAAGATGCAATTCTTTCAGATCTCATAGGATTTCTTTTATAAGCCATTGCAGATGAACCGATTTGATTTTTCTCAAATGGTTCTTCAACCTCTTTTAGATGTTGTAACAATCTTAAATCGTTAGTGATCTTATGCATTGATTGTCCTAAGCCCGATAATGCGTTTAAGATACGTGAATCGAGTTTCCTTGAGTAAGTTTGTCCTGTAACTGGAAAAGTCTTTTCAAAGCCTAATTTAGAAGCTATAAGCTTATCTAATTCTTCTACTTTATCATGATCACCTTCAAAAAGATTTAGATAACTTGCTTGGGTACCAGTTGTTCCTTTTGCACCTCTTAACATAAGTGTATCAATTGTGTATTCTACATCATATAAATCTTGTACTAAATCCATGTTCCAAAGTGTCGCACGTTTCCCAACAGTCGTTAACTGAGCTGGTTGGAAATGTGTAAAACCTAATGTTGGAATACTTTTAGTTGTATCAGAAAATTTAGCTAATTTATCAATAACATTAACCAATTTGTTTCTAACAATTTCTAATGCTTCTTTCATTACTAAAACAT
>PPCM01000470.1_pt1 | contig 37075 bp, 40 predicted proteins | sample 1555541 | NCBI WGS metagenome assembly PPCM01 (sample SAMN05284479, study PRJNA326546) | Marine sediment metagenome, whole genome shotgun sequencing project. | isolation source: marine sediment | place: Germany: Wadden Sea | collected 2012-09-05
TATAGCGCAAGTTCTACTGCTTCTGTAAGTGTTGAACCTGGATGGCTACTCATTAAGTATGGGACTAAAAATTGATTCTTATCGTATTTTTCATTTAAATCATAATATTTTTTTACAAAGCGATCATATAATGCTCTTTTTGGTTTGTTCATTTTTTCTAGTACTTTATCTGATACGTGCTCAGGAGCTACTTTTAATTGTCCCGAGATATGATGTTGTACTAATTCTTTGAAGAATGCCTCGTTTTTATCATACATTAGATAATCATATCTTATCCCACTTCTCACAAATACTTTCTTAACTCGATCTAGACTTCTTAATTCTCTTAGGATTTCTAGATAGTTATTATGTGATACTTTTAGTAGTGGACATGGTTTATCTTCTAGACATTGACGGTGTAGACAAACTCCTTTTGTTTTTTGCTTTTCACAAGCTTCATCATAAAAGTTCGCTGTTGGTCCTCCAACATCATGGATATATCCTTTAAAGTCTTCTTCTTGAGTAATGAGTTTTGCTTCGGTAACGATAGATTCTTTACTTCGTGATTGAATGATTCTACCTTGATGGTATGTCAATGCACAGAAACTACATCCTCCATAACATCCCCGATTCGAAATGATTGAAAACTTCACTTCATTAATTGCCGGTATATGACCTAACTTTTTATAGATTGGGTGATATGTTCTTTCGTATGGAAGTGCATATACTTGATCCATTTCATCTTTTGATAGTGGTCGTTGAGGTGGATTTTGGACAACGATATGATTTCGGTATCGTTCCACTAAAGGATTCCCACTAATGTAATCTATATTCTCGTATTTTATGTTAAAACTTTCTGCATATTTTCGTTTGCTGTTTAGAATTTCATCATAAGCTGGCAACTCGATATGTTCATATGGTACGTAATCTTCATTCTTTGTACGGTAAACCGTCCCTTTTATAAAGATGATGTCTTTTACATCTAATCCGCTATTTAAGTAATCAGCAATTTCAATCACGCTAAGTTCTGACATTCCATATAATAACAAGTCAGCTTTTGAATCAATCAAAATACTTTTCCTTACTTTGTTAGACCAATAATCGTAATGTGCAAGACGTCTAAGGCTTGCTTCTATTCCCCCAATTATTATCGCACTTTCTGGGTATAATTCTCTTAACTTCGAACTATATTTAATCGTTGCGTAATCGGGTCTTAATCCCATTTCACCGTTTGGTGAATATAGGTCTTTTTGTCTTCTTCTTTTTGAAACAGAGTAGTGGTTTACCATTGAATCTATATTTCCACTACTTACTAAAAACCCTAGTCGTGGGGTTCCTAAGCGTTTAAACTCTTCGCTATCGTTCATATTAGGTTGGGCAATTATCCCTACTTTATATCCGTAATTTTCTAGCATTCTAGAGATTATGGCTATCCCAAAAGAAGGATGATCGATATAAGCGTCACCACTTACTAGTATAAAATCTAATTGCTCGATCCCTCGTTCTTGCATGTCCTCTTTAGAGATTGGTAAAAACATAATATCACCTATATATTTCTTTTAATTGTTTTCTTATTTGTTGATAGTTTGGGCAGAGTTTAACGAATAAATCATAAAACTCTTTTTGATGATTTTGTATATTCAAATGTGTTATCTCATGTAAAAACACATATTCTATGTAAATCACATCATAATGAATTAAGTTTAAATTCATATTAATGGTTCTTTTTTTTGCATTACAACTTCCATGTCTGGTTTTTGTGTATCTTGTTTTTAATTTTATATCTTTGATATTAATCAGATTATTATTTTGGTTCTTATAGTATAAACTATTTAGTAATTCCATCATTAACCCTTTTTCAATATTCATTAGTAACTGTTTGTGTTGATCACTATTATTTGTATATAGCAGATGATTATTTTGGTCGAGTTTAAAGGTATCGTTTTGTACAAGTTGATATTTATGTCCTTTTAGATAGTAATCACTATTTGTTTTTTTACTCTGAAGTGCTTTTAGTTTTGATAGAAACTTATCTTTGTTATCTTGGATAAATTTTATCGCATCTTTTTCCTTTTGATGTTTTGAAAGATTGATTTTAATATAACCTTCTTTTTTGAAATGAAAGTAGGTGTTTTTATTGTTTTTTCGTTCAATGATGTAAGGAATTGTTTCGTTATCTAGGGTAAGATATCTCATAGAACCTTCATTAATTCTTCTAATACGTTTGAGGCTTTAATACTCGCTTCTTCTACGAATGTATTGAAATCTTCGGCTTGATTTTCATCATCTAACACATCACTGATTGAACGGTATATGATAAAAGGTACTTCATACATAGTTGCGACATGCGCAATTGCTGTTGCTTCCATTTCGATTGCAAAGATATTATCATAAACGTTATTGATATCTTTTACTGTTTCTTTTGCGTAAACGAATTTATCTCCTGAAGCGATGATTCCGTGATGGAATATGATATCTAGTTTGTTTAATATTTGAGTAGTTTTTCGAGTAAGTTCTTCGTCTGCTTTATATGTCGGTAAACTACCTGGCATTTGTCCATAGGTGTATGTTCCAAATGAAGTCACGTCAACATCGTGGTATACACATTCAGTAGATACAACTACGTCTTTATGTTTTACACCATTTTGCCCTCCAGCTACTCCAATGTTGATGATGTAGTCTAGGTCAAATTTCTCAATTAGTTTCGATGTTGTAACTGCTGCGTTTACTTTACCGATTCCGGCTTGTACGATTACTATTTCTTTATCATTGATTGTCCCTGTATAGTAAGTTCTAATGTTGTCTTTTATTTCTTTTAGGTCTTTTGTTAGGGTTTTAATTCTTTCAATTTCGACTTCCATTGCTCCAATTATACCAATCATATTATCCTCCAAAAATGAAAATAAGAATGTCTAAGACACTCTTATTTAACGTCAATTATTTTTACTGTTACATCTCTTCCTGTTTCAGTTTTCACTGTCACAATATCACCTTTTTTGCTACCGATAATCCCTTTTCCGATTGGTGATTCATTTGAGATTTTGTTACGAAGTGGGTCTGCTTCTAATGACCCTACGATTGTATACGTTTCTTTTTTAAAATCATCAAGTTTAATCACTACAGTTTTACCGATGTTAACTTTGTTTGACGTGTCTTCTTTAATTAATGAATAATTCTTTAAAATCCCTTCAATTTCCTTGATACGAGATTCTATTTGAGCTTGTTCATCTCTCGCTGCATCATAGTCAGCATTCTCTGACAAGTCTCCTTGTGCACGTGCATCTTTTAATGCCTCTAAGTTTCTCTTACGATCAACTGTTTTAAGTCTTTCAATTTCATTTTGTAAATCTAATAACCCCTGTTGGGTTAACTGATATGCTTTATCCATTTTAATACCTCCACTACAATAATTTATTATACATTATTTTCATTAGAAATGATAGATTTTATTTTTGTGATAATTAAATCAACTGCGACCTCATGATTTTTATCATTTGGTATGATTACATCAGCGTATCTTTTTGTTGGTTTCACGAATGCAAAGTGCATTGGTTTTACCGTTGTTAGATACTGTTTTACAACACTTTCCATTGTTCTTCCACGTTCAGCCATATCTCTTGTCAGACGTCTAATAAAACGAAGATCATCATCTGCTTCTACGAATAGTTTAATATCGCATAAATCTCTGATTCTTTCGTCTTCCATAATTAAGATTCCCTCTAAGATAATGATTTGTGTTGGACTTATTACTTCTGTTTTATCACTACGGTTATGTTGTTCAAAATCATAAGTAGGTTTTTCAACATTATTACCTTTCAAAAGTTTCAAAATATGTTTAAACATCAGGTCATTGTCTAAACTAAATGGGTGATCATAATTCATTTTAACGCGTTCTTCCATTGGAAGTTCGGTTTGATCTGTGTAGTAATCATCATGTTTAATTACTGTAACGTCACCTTTATCGAAGCTAGCTACGATTTTTTCAACAACTGTTGTTTTACCGGAAGCACTACCTCCAGCTACGGCGATTATTACTGGTTTTTTCATCTAATCACTCTTTTCTCAACAAAAGGAGTAAAAATACTCCTCATGCATTACTTTATTGTTCATTTATATTATATATAAATATCTATTTTTTTCAACTGTTTTATTTTATTTTACGAATCATGTCATATTTAGAAACTTCAAAGGGTATAAATATCTTTAATAACTGCTTTGGATGTCTTGCGGCATCTAAGACATTTCCTTTAGTATCTTTTATCTCTTCAACTTGAAATTTTAATGGTTCAAAGTTAGGTGAGAATACCTCTACTGTTTCTCCTGGTTTAAAATGATTACGTTGTTCAATCGTTGCGATTGCTGTTTCTTTGTCGTAATCATGTACTAATCCTATAAATTCTTGTGTAGGATTTTCACTACGCATGTTATATAGTTGTTCATCAATTGTAGTCATACCTTCCATAAATCCATGAGAAGTAAGTCTATTCTCTGCTTTTTTAATCTCTAAGATATATTTTGGTAAATCAAAGTCTTGTTCATCACAAATTTGATCAATTAGTTTACGATACACAGACACAACTGTTGCAATATAATGAATTGATTTCATACGTCCTTCAATTTTTAAACTGTCAACACCAATATCGATTAAATCGCTTATGTATCTTACGGTTTGTAGATCTTTTGAAGACATTGCAAAGGACATCTCTTCGTTTAATAGTTTCTCTCCACTATATAAATCATAGTTCCAGCGACAACTATGTGCACAACCACCACGATTTGCATCTCGATCTGTCATATTATTAGAAAGTGTACAACGTCCACTATATGAAACACACATTCCACCATGAATAAAAACTTCTAAATCAGCAGTTGTATTATCTTTAAAATCTCTGATTTCTTTTAGTGATAATTCCCTTGCGAGTACAACTCTTTTTGCTCCTTCTTCGAACCAAAAGTTTGCTGTTTCTGAGTTTGTGGTAGACATTTGCGTAGAGATGTGAATCTCCAAATTAGTATGTTGTTTTGCTGTTTCAATTATAACTGGCGACGCACAAATAATCGCATCTACCCCAGCATCCTCTAAATCCATTAAGTATTCCTTTAATCCATTAAGGTTATCGTTATGAGGAAGGATATTGGTCGTCACATGGATTTTCTTTCCATATTTATGTGCGAAATCACAAGCTTCTCTTATATCTGCAATTTCAAAATTTGATGCACGAGATCTTAATGAAAATTTCTTTCCACCAATGAATACTGCATCAGCTCCATATATGATTGCTATTTTTAGTTTCTCTAAATCTCCAGCAGGTGCTAACAATTCTGGTTTTCTCATTATGACACCTCCTAATATTTGTCATAAACAGTTTTTTTGTACAAAAATCCACTGTCATGATCTTCCAAATATTTTTCACTTATTTCTTCGCTATTTACATCTTGACTATCCAATATTCTAAAATAGTTATTATATGCTTCAACGACATCCTTGCTATCTTTAAATATTGAATCAATTATGAAGACATTCAGATGTTTATTTAGTTCTCTTATCTCGTTATATGCCATCATACTTTTATCTCTAAAAATATGCGTTCCATGTTGATCTTGGAAAACTGGATAGGATTCATTCCTTATTTCCTCTACTAAATGAAGATTTCGATTGTTAATGTACTCTTTGTAGTCTTTCTCATTGTATTTCAAGAAATTTTCAATCAATGGTCTTCTTGAGTGAAACATGTTTAAATATCCGTGTCCAATAATAGAAATTTCAATATCACTATTCTTACAAATATCAATTAATTCTTCTTTCACAATTTCTTTAGAAACGGTTATGCCTTTTATCTTTTTCTTCGCCCAAAACTCTGGATCATATAGATTAGTATTTAGGGTATCTGGGTTATAAATCAGTAATTGACTCATATCTAGTTTCTTAGCATAGTTATAGACTGCTAAATCACCAAATATGATTCCGTCAACTTCAAGTGTTTTTATATATTCCATATACTCATAAACACCTTTTAGATCAACATCATGAATAATCAAGTTTAGGTTAATATAAACTTGTCTGTTATATAGCTTAATTAATTTAACAGCTGTTTTAAGCTCTTCTAGACTAAAAGAACCAGGTAATCTATTAGCGAATTTATCATTTCCGATAATATATATATCTGACTTTGTCTCTTTTAAATAGTTTTCTAAGTCCTTATGATTTGCTACTGTAATTGCAAACAACATATTATGACCTCATTTCTTAATACTTACACTCATTCCGTCTCCGATTCCGTATACATAGGTATCGAAATCTTCTTGATCTACTACAAAATGATTAAACGTATCAATTTTTCTGACTAATTGTTTTAGGTTTCTATCTCTAATTTCAGCTACTACGAGTCCGTGAAAAATCAAGTTATCTGTAACGATAACCCCTCTCTCCGTCAAGTTTTTCTTGTATTTGTTAAAGAATTTTGTACTTTGTGCTTTTGCTGCATCAATAAACACTAAATCAAAACTACCTAATTCAGTTTCATCTACATCTAAAGCATCCCCTTCAATTAGGGTAATTCTATCTTGATAACCACTTTTAATAATGTTCTTTTTAGCTAACTCTATCATATCAGGGTTTCGTTCAATTGTCGTTATATGTACATCTTGGTTATATGTTGCCATATTGATCGAAGAGTATCCAATCGCACTACCGACTTCTAATATTGTTTTTACATTTCTTAGCTTTATTATTTGGTTAAGAAAATGAATCCCATCGTTAGTAACAATCGGTACATCATTTTCTAAAGCAAACAACCTTAAAGAGACAAGTAATTCACTCGTCTCTTCTTTGTTGATTTTATTTAAGTATTCAGAATACATTATTCGCTTTCTTCTTCATCATAAAACGCATCTAATACGCCTTGAATCATTTCAAACTCTTCTTCTGTTTCAATATCAGCTAAATCTCCTGAACCGTCTCCTGTTTCTGAGTAAACAGCAGCCATAACTTCGTCGCTATCGTCTCCTGGTTCTTTATATACTACATATTTCACTTTTGTTTCTGGAGCTTCGAAAGTTAAAATAATTTCGAATTCTCTTTCATTTCCTTCTGCGTCTGTTACAAAAAATTTCTTTTCATCCATTGTTTTTACCTACGTACGATCAAGATATCCTTGTAAGATAATCACTGCTGCCATCTTATCAATATCTTTTCTACGTTGCTTTCTTTTTAAATTTTGGTTAATCATCATATTTGATGCCATTTTACTTGTTAATCTCTCGTCCCATAGAATTATCTTAACGTCGCTAATTTCTTCTAAGTTAGCCTTGAACTGTCTTGATATTTCTCCTTGTTCTCCAATAGAACCATCCATATTTTTAGGTAACCCCAAAACTACTTCATCTACATTATACTTCTTTATAAGTGTAATTGTATAGTCTAGAGCACTCTTAAAATCTTTTTCTTCAAATCGAAATGTTTCAATTCCTCTTGCGAGAAAATTTAATTCGTCACTTACACTGATTCCCAATGTTCTGTTGCCTAGGTCAAGTCCTAATTTTCTCATACGGTCAACTCTCTAACTTTTGCTAGTGCATCCTCTAATTTTGTGACGTCCTTACCTCCGGCTTGCGCCATATCTGGGCGTCCACCACCATTTCCACCAGCAATAATAGCTGCTTCTTTAACAATTTTACCAGCGTGTAAATCACAGCTACTTTTAGCGATAAATGTAATTTTTTCACCAACTACATTAGCGATAAAGACAAATCCACCAGGAAGATGATCCATTAGTTTATCCGCAAGTGGTTTTAAACTATTTTTATCAACATCGTTTACTTTTATTACAAGAGTGTTTCCAACTCTGTTTTCTAGTAAATCATCCAGACTTGATAAAGTAACTTCTTTTAATTTTGATTTGTATTCTTTATCAAGTTCACGAACCAAATCTCCAAGTTCTTGGAATTCTTTTCGCTTATTAATTATGTCTTGATAACTTCCAATGATGTGTTCATTTCGTTCAAAGTTAAAAGTTAGTTCAATCCCTTTTGAATGTGCATCTTCTAAAATATTATTTGCCTTGGAAATAAGTTTATCCATTTCCTTATGAATTCCAGTAAACTGATTTTTAATATTCTCAACACTTTTGTTGGCATGTCCAACAATTCTAAAAATTCCTGAACCTTTACTTTCAATACTAGCAATTGCAAATTTTTCAATTACTCCCGTATTGCTAACATGAGTTCCACCACATAAATCAACAGTATAGTCCATATTAACAACTCTAACTAAATCTGAATATTTTTCTCCAAACTCAGCAATAGCACCAAGTTCTTTTGCTTCATCAATTGACATCTCTTTTACCGATACGGTCATACTTTTATTTATTTGTTCATTTACTAATTTTTCAACTAGCAATAATGTATTATCATCCAAGTTGTCGTAATTGTTAAAATCAAATCTTAACATTTCGCTTGAAACGTTAGATCCCTGTTGTGAAACGTGATTACCAACAACTTTTCGTAAAGATGCAAATAGTAGATGAGTAGCACTATGATTATACATAGTGAGATTCCTAGATTCTTCATTTACTGTAGCGGTTACTACCTCGCCATTTTTAAATGGATTGATAGATAGTAAGTGAATGAACTGTCCGTTTGGTAATTTTTGAACATCTTGAACAATTTCATTACCGATTAAGCCCTTGTCTGCGACCTGTCCACCACTTTCAGCATAGAATGGAGTTTCTCCTAAAACTACTCCTTCAGGAAAACTTTTTAATATTTTTGTAGTTACTTTTAATTTTTCATATCCTACAAATACATCTTGTTCTTTAAACTCAATGAAGGCTTCATTCTGACTTTTCATTGAGACATTTCCTTTTCTTGCACTTCTAGCTCTTTCTTTTTGCTTTTCCATTTCTTCTTTAAAACCTTCAGTATCAACAGTGAATCCTGACTCTTCAGCAATTTCAACAGTCAATTCAAGAGGGAACCCATAAGTGTCATAAAGAGTAAATGCTACTTCTCCAGATAATTCCTTAGAGTCATTGTTTGAAATGATGTCTTCAAGAATCTTTTCACCATGCCCTAAAGTCTCTAAAAACTTATCTTCTTCAATCTTAATTACTTTAACTACTAACTCTTTCTTGTCATCTAGATATTTGTAAAATTCACCCATAGCGAGAATGACAGAGTCCACTAATGTATATAAGAAAGGTTTATTGATTCCTAATGACTTTCCATGTTTAATTGCACGTCTTAAAATTCTTCTTAACACATATCCTCTACCTTCATTAGATAGTACCGCTCCATCACTAACAGCAAACACAACAGTACGGACATGATCAGCAATAACTTTATAAGACATTTGACCTTCATATGGTACATTAGCAAGTTTTTCTATTTCCTTAATTATCGTTTGAAATGTATCTATTTCATAATTTGTCTCTACGTCTTGAATGACACATGCCATACGTTCAAGACCCATTCCAGTATCAATATTCTTACTTGGCAACTCTTTATATTCATCTCTTGGAGTACCTGGTTTAGAATTAAATTGGGAAAACACGATATTCCATATTTCGATGTATCTATCATTTTCTATATCGTCTCTAATTACATCAGTATTGTAATCTCCATACTTGGTTCCTCTATCAAAGAAAATTTCAGTACAAGGTCCACAAGGTCCTTCTCCGATTTCCCAAAAATTGTAGTTACTCTTTATCAGATGAGACTCCTCAATTCCTACTTCTAACCATTTGTTATAAGTATCTTGGTCAGTAGGGTAAACCGTCATATAAAGAAGGTCTTTATCAAAGCCAAAATAGTTATCGCTTGTTAGAATTTCGAAGGCCCAAGGGATAATGTCATTTCTGAAGTAATCACCGATACTGAAGTTACCAAGCATCTCAAAGAATGTTTGATGACGAGCTGTTTTACCAACATTATCTATATCATTTGTACGAATACACTTCTGTGCGTTTACTATTCGCGGATTTTGGGGGATAACTGATCCATCAAAATACTTTTTCAATGGTGCAACTCCAGCATTTATCCATAATAGTGTTGGATCGTTGTTTGGAATAAGGTTTGCACTCTCTTCAACCTTGTGTCCTTTTGCCTCAAAGAAGTCCAACCATATTTTCCTAATCTCGTTTGTTGTTAAATTCTTCATAAATATCACTCCTTTATTCTTTTCATCATAGTGTAACACTCATAACCATTCGGTTGGTTTTTCATTGTTGAGACTACACTATATCCTAATTTCTTGTAAAAATTCTTCGCTTGAAATTCAGCAGTACCTAGCTGTAAACTATACATTTCTTTGTCAATTGCAACTTGCTCTGCATAGTTCATTAATTTACTCCCAATTCCCATTCCTTTGTAATCCTCTTTCACAGCCAATAAATCTATATATAATGTATCTTCATATATAAGGAAACATACTCCTCCGATGAACTCATCATCTTCATGCGCTATATAAAGTACTTTCTCATAGCTATCCTCTATGTTAAACGCTCTTTTGTATCTATCGTTGTTTTCCTTCATTACCTCGTTATATTCATTTACTGGCTCGCTTGACGATACCATATAGTAATCTTTCTTTAACTTTGGTAAGACACTATCGTACGTACAAGTATAAGTTGTACCTGCCTTCAATGATAAGTTCAATTCATTTGAAGGTGTAAATCCAATTTCAAGAAAGTCTTGGTACAATTTTTTGTCTTTTGTATGTAATTTATGTCCAGATACATTACCGTAATACTTAATACTTTTGTGTAACATATTTTTAAGGATTTCGAGATTCTCGTAGTAGATTTCTGATATAGTAACCCAATCCCAACCAAGATTTGTCTTTATTGAGCCTTTAAATACATTTTCTTCAGTAGCATAGATATAGCTTTGCTCACTTTTTTTCTCACCTGTAAACTTTTTGTTATGTTTCCTCAAGTGTGTTAATAAATCCGACATATATTTTTCATCTAAATCCAGTATGTACTTAATCATTAGATCCCTCCTAAATATAAAAAAGTCCGTCCTGTAAAGGACGAACTATAATATCCGTGGTACCACCTTAGTTTCTATATAAATATATAGACTCTCGTATCCTTAACGCGGATTTACGGGTATCTTTAATACCTCTCCAAAGTAGCTTCAATATAATAACTGCTTAGTTTCCACCAACCACTAAGTCTCTATGTAGTATTTTATATTTACTTTTCTTTATCTTCGATTTCAAGGTTATTATACATAAAATTGGTACTTATTGCAACTAATTGAGGTAATTATTTATAACATCCATGATTCGTCACTTGGATTTTGTTTCCATTTGTTTAGTTTTTCAATATCTTCTTGTTTTATGTATTCTTTTTCTAACGCTACTTCTTTTAAGACATCGTAGTTTGAAATAGCGTGATATTCGGTGTTAGCACTTGTGAATGTTACTGTCGCTTTGTCTAAGTTATAAGAGAAAATCGCTACTACTCCAAGTACTTCAAATCCGGCTTCACGAAGTGCATCAACAACTTTGATGCAAGAACCTCCAGTAGAAATTAAATCCTCTACTACAACGACTTTTGCACCTTTAATTATTTTACCTTCAATACTATTCTCTCTACCGTGTCCTTTACTTGAACTTCTTACATATCCCATAGGTAATGACAACAATTCCGAAACTAGTGCAGCATGAGCGATTCCAGCTGTTGCTGTGCCCATAATGTATTCAACTGTTGGGTATTTTTCTTTAATTTTTTCTGCCAAAGCAAACTCAATGATATGTCTTGTTTTAGGAAATGATAATGTTAATCTATTATCACAATAAATTGGAGATTTAATTCCACTTGCCCAAGTGAACGGTTCATTTGGTCTTAAGAAAACAGCGTTGATTTTGAGTAATTCTTTTGCGATGATTTTTTCCATTAGTTAAACTCCTTTTTCGCTCTTAAATATGCTTCTTTGGGATTTTCTGCTTTTGTGATAGCTCTGCCGACCACGATATACGAACTCCCCAGTTTTTTTGCTAGTGATGGAGTAGCGACTCTTACTTGATCATCATTTGAGTTCGATTGAAATCTAATCCCTGGTGTTACACTTATCAATCCTAATTCTTTCATTATTGGTGCTTCTAATGGCGAACATACAACTCCTGGCAATCCTGCTTTTTTTGTATTATTTGCATAGTGCTTTATTGTGTCGTTCATATTTTGGTCAATAAGCAATTCCTCTTTTAATGCCTCATCACTTGTTGATGTTAACTGTGTAACTGCTATTAATATAGTGTCAGCTCCAACTTCATCAATTGCTTGTTGAGCTTGTTTCATCATTTTTATTCCACCAGATGCATGAACATTGGTTATATCAACGTTCAATTTAGCGATGTTTTTCATTGCCTTGTAAACCGTTGTTGGAATGTCGTGAAGTTTTAAATCCAAGAAGATTTTAAAGCCTTTTTCTTTTAGTTCTTTCACTAAAACAGGACCTTCTTTATAGAATAGTTCCATTCCAATTTTTAAGTAAGGTAATTCTCCATCTAGTTTATCTAAGAAATTGTATAGTGCTTTTTTGTCTTCAAAATCACATGCGATAATTACTTCTCTCATTTGTGTGCTCTCCCTATAATATCTTCTAATTTTTCGATTTTTAGTTCCTTCATAATTTCCGGTAGTTCTTCAATTATTTTCTTTGAAGCATATGGATCAATTAAGTTCGCTGTTCCGACTTGGACTGCTGTTGCACCTGCGTACATCATCTCTATTACGTCAGAGGCATTCATGATACCACCTATTCCAATAATAGGAATAGAAACTGCTTTATATACTTGATGAACTAGTTTTAACGCAACTGGTTTTATAGCTGGCCCTGAGAACCCACCATATGTATTCGCTAGGATAGGTTTTCCTGTTTTCAAGTTTATTCTCATACCTACCAACGTATTAATCATACTAATAGCGTCCGCTCCAGCTTCTTCAACTGCTTTCGCGATCTCTGTTATATCTGTTACGTTTGGTGACAACTTAACATAGAGGGGTAGATTTGTTACTTCTTTTACTGACTTAGTTAGGTCATATGCGATATCTTTGTTTGTTCCAAATGACATACCACCCGCTTTGACATTTGGACAACTAATGTTTAATTCAATTGCTCCAACCATATCCGAATTTGATATAATTTTCACCGCTTCTAAGTATTCTTCTTTTGTACTTCCACCAATGTTGGCAATTACTTTTTTATTAAATACTTTTCGAAGTTTTTCAAGTTCAATATTTAAGACATTGTTTACCCCTGGGTTTTGCAGCCCAATTGCATTTAACATCCCTGAATAACTTTCTGCGATTCGTGGTGTAGGATTACCAAAACGAGAATGAAGTGTCGTTCCTTTAAATGAGAAACTCCCTAAAATATTAATGTCATAAAACTCTGCAAACTCGTATCCAAATCCGAAAGTTCCTGATGCTGGTATTATCGGATTCGTTAGTGTTAACCCTGGTAACTTCACTTGTAATTTATTATGCACTGATAAATACCTCTTTCGATTCCAGGACTGGTCCTTCTTTACAGATCCTTTTATATGAATCTAGTGTTTTATGTGTACAACCCATACATGCTCCAAATCCGCAACCCATTCTCTCTTCAAAAGATAATTGTCCTTCGTATCCTTCTTCTACTAATGCATGTAACATTCTTTCCGGTCCACATGCGTAGTAGTAATCAAACTCGATATTGAGGTTCTTTATTATATCGACTACATTTCCTTTGTGTCCGTAGGTTCCGTCCATAGTAGCAACGTAAACACGAGCTCCTAACGCTCTAAACTTTGCTTCTAAAAAGACATCTATTTTCGTGTTGAATCCAATTACAACATCAAATTTCTTTCCTTTGCACTTAAGTTCTTCGGCTACTCCTAAAAGTGGTGGAACTCCTACTCCTCCACCTATGAGAAGTGTTCTTTCTTTTGTTTCATCGATTGAGAATCCGTTACCTAATGGGGAAAGTATATCTAATTGGTCAGAAAGTTTTTTACTTGAAAGTCTTTTTGTCCCTTCTCCAAATATTTTATAGATTATTGTAATGTAGTTTTCTTTGTAACTTGAAATACTGATTGGTCTTCTTAAGAAGTTTTGATAAGAATCATCAATTTTTATGTTTAGAAATTGACCTGGATTCTTAATTTTGCTTGTATCTCCTTTTAAAACCATTTCAAATGTTTTATGAGCAATCCTTGAATTTGATATCACTGTATACAAATTATTCACTGTTACTCTTCCTCCTTATATACTATTTCGCCATTTACTAAAGTCATTACTGGCCAACCTTTGCAAAGCCAACCATTAAATGGGGTATTTTTTCCTTTTGATAAGAATTTCCGTTTATTGATCGGTCGTGATTTCTGCAGATCGATTATAGTAATATCCGCAACTCTTCCGCTTATTAGTTTTCCGTATTCTAAATTCAATCTTTTTGCAGGGTTATAGACAAACCACTTCATCAAATCATTTAATGTTGCAATCCCTGTTTCTACGAAATTAGTGTAGATAAGTGGGAACGCTGTTTCTAATCCAACTATTCCAAACGGAGCCTTATCTAGCCCTTTGTCCTTTTCACTGTCTGTATGAGGTGCATGATCAGTACAGATCATATCGATTGTTCCATCAAGCAATCCACTAATTAGTGCGTATTTATCTGAAACTTCTCTTAAAGGTGGATTCATTTTTGTATTTCCGTCAATTACATCGCTCTCAGTTAGTAATAAGTGATGTGGTGTAACTTCGCAAGTTACATTCACTCCCCTTTTTTTTGCATCTCGTACGATTCGCACACCTTCTTTGGTTGAAATATGGCAGACATGATACTTTGCCTTTGTTTCTTCTGCAATTAAGGTATCCCTAGCTATTTGAATGGACTCTGATAAACTAGTAATTCCATTCCAGCCTTCCTTTAATGCTTTCTTTCCTTTATGAACATAACCATTATAAAGAATGGCTTCATCTTCACAGTGTGCAGCAATCAATGTTTCATATCGTTCTGCGTAAAGCATTGCTTCATACATTTCTTTTGTTGATTGGATTCCATATCCGTCATTTGAAAAACCACAAACTTTGTGTTTCATCTGATCCATATCAACTAATTCACTGTTGTTTTTTTGCCCTTTAGTAATTGTTCCGTATGGTAAGACCTTTATAACTGCATCTTTTTTGATTATGTCCAAAATATAATCGAGAGTTTCTACATTATCTGGTTGAGGGTTAGTGTTTGGCATTGCACATACTAAAGTGTATCCGCCTTTTGCCGCCGCCATCGTTCCTGTTTGTATTGTTTCTTTGTGTTCAAACCCTGGTTCTCTTAGATGGACATGCATATCGATTAATCCTGGTGAAATAAATTTATTTTCCACATCAATCACGTTGTGATTATCTTCATCGATTTCATCTTCTATTTCCGTAATAAATCCGTTTTCTATTAGGACATCCTTTTTGATTAAATCTCCCTTAGTAAGAACGTTACCGTTTTTAAGTAGTGTCCCCATTATTTCATGATGATAACGGAATCAGAATCACTAAGATCCGTCACTGTTACCTTTACAGTTTCATCCCTACTAGTCGGGATGTTTTTACCGATATAATTTGCCTTAATTGGTAGTTGTCTATGTCCTCTGTCGACAAGGACAGCTAACTCTATTTTTTCAGGTCTTCCAAGATCCATAATGGCATCCATACCTGCTCTAACAGTTCTCCCAGTAAATAAAACATCATCTACTAAGATTACAATTTTATCTGTTAAGTCCTCTGTTACTAATTCTTTATTTATTGATTTAGGAATATCAGTAGTGATATCGTCTCTATAAGGAGTAATATCAATTTCATATGTAGGTACCTTTATTCCTTCAATCTTTTCAATATTATTTTGAACGATGTAAGCGAGAGTTACACCTTTCTTTCTAATACCTAGTAAAACGATATCTTCAACACTTTTATTATTTTCTATGATTTCGTATGATAAGCGTCTTAACGTTCTGCGCATTGTCTCATTATCGATTATAACTTTACTCATTAGAAAACGCTCTTTTCAGTACGGCCATTCTTACATATACACCGTTTGTCATTTGCTTAAATATACGAGACTTTTTACATTCCACTACGTCATCATCAATTTCAGTTTTACGATTAAATGGTGCTGGATGCATAATGATAGCATGAGGTTTCATAATGTCTACTTTATCCATTGTTAAACCATAATTTTTAAGGTATTCTTCTTTTGAAAGTTGAATTTCATACCCATGTCTTTCGTACTGTACACGAAGTAACATGATAACATCCATTTCTTTAATTGCCTTGTCGAACTCAATATAAGTTCCACTTCCATCGTTAAATTCTTCTGGACCTGAAATGAATACTTCCATTCCCAATCTTTGCATAATATCAATGTTTGTGTGCGCAACTCTACTGTGTCTAATATCACCAACAATTGTCACTTTCAATCCTTCAAATTTTCCAAACTCTTCGTAGATTGTTAATAGATCTAACAAACTTTGTGTTGGATGGTTTCCTGTTCCATCTCCACCGTTCATAATTGGTACGTTAATGTTATCTAATTGCTTAAAATAGTTGTTTTGAGGATGTCTAATTACCATAGCGTCAAAGCCTAAACTTTCAAATGTTTTGACTGTGTCATATAGACTTTCTCCCTTTTTCACACTTGAAGATGCGGCATTGAAGTTGGTATCTACCATACCTAAGTTTTGTTCTGCAGCAATAAAACTATAATGTGTTCTTGTGCTGTTCTCAAAGAATAAGTTAACAACTTTCTTTCCTTGCAAATCTGTGAACTTTTGACCCTTTTTGAATTCTAATGCTTCGTCTAAAATTTCCTGAATGTCTAAAACTGATAAATCTTTTAATGTAAATAAGTTCTTCATAATTCCTCCTAATTTATATAAAAAAAATTCTTCCAGCTCTAGACCAGAAGAATTTATAAAAGTTTGGATTATGTTTCCCTAAAATAGTATTTCCGCAGAAATATTCATTTTACTTTTACAAGCCTCTCTGGACTAGTTTAAAAAGCCACTTTCATTGTAAACCACATATAATATTATTTCAACAAATTATTTGTTTTTTTTGTATTTAATCTTCAACATTTAAAAACGTGTATGGAGTAATACTAGAGTCAATGTCTTCACCTAGTGTTTCAAAGGGTATTTCGGGGTCATTGATATAGATTACTTCTTTTGAATGTTGTTTTGATTTTTGTGTAGATTTAGGCTCATCGGTATTTAAAACGGAATCTGCAATCAACTCTTTTAGAACGCTTTGACGTTCTGCTTCTATTGATTCAACACCATATTTTAGACTGCCCAAGTCTCCCATTAAGATTAATTTTTCTTTCGCACGCGTTACTCCCGTATAGATTAGTTTTCGTTTTAACATAATAGAGTAACTTCGAAACATTGGCATAATAACAACTTTGTACTCACTACCTTGTGATTTGTGAATAGACATCGCGTAACTATGTTTTATGTTGATTAAATCCCCCATTTTATAACTTACTTCGGTACCAAAGAAATCGACAATGACAATATTTTCAGATGAAATCCCAATTACGACACCTTGGTCTCCATTCATTATTCCATCTTCTACTTGATTTGATAACTGGATAACTTTATCACCTATTCTAAATTCTCGATCACCATGTGTTATTGTTTTTTCTTTATTTTTGTTGAATTCTTCTTGGATAATTTTGTTCACTTGATCAATACCTGTACTTCCTCTGTACATTGGTATTAATACTTGAATATCTTCATATAAATCATAACCTTGGTTAATCAAGTAATGGATACTACTTAATAATCTTGTCTGAAATCCTTTCGAATTTTCTTCAACAAACATTCTGTCATCATAAATCATTTTCATATCAGATGGAATTTCACTATTATTTATACTATAAGCAAGTTTAATAATGTTCGAGTCTTGCGCTTGACGATGGATTGTATTCAACTTTACGTAATCTATCATATCAGAATCGATGAAGTCTTTTAAAATTTGTCCAGGCCCAACACTTGGTAACTGGTCTTCATCTCCCACAATAATTACCTTTGTATTTTTCGGTAATGCTTGGAATAACTGATTCGCTAAGAAAACGTCGATCATTGATGCTTCATCTATGATTATCATTTCTGCATTTACTAAGTTATCTTTATTAAATGTGAATTTACCATCAAAGCTATAACCTAAGAATCGATGAATTGTTTCACTATATAAAGATGTTGTCTCATTCATTCTCTTTGCAGCACGCCCTGTAGGGGCAATCAATTTGATATCAAAGGTTGGATTGTTGTAGCTTATTGGGATTTGATAGTACTTACAGTAAACAAAGACGATTCCTTTAATTACTGTGGTCTTCCCAGTACCAGGACCTCCGGTTAAGATAAACAAGTTACTTTTGATAGCGCTAAGGATGGCCTTTTTTTGTAATTTTGTGTATTTTATGTTAATCGTTTCTTCATATAGATTGATTAACTTGTTAACTTTATTCTCATCAACGCTAGTATCATAATCATTTGTTAACTCTTTGATTTTATCGGTTATGTTTGTTTCAGCGAAATATACGCTTTTGAGTTTTACCATTTCATTGCTGATAATAAAGATATTATCATCAACTAGTTCTTCAATTAACTCTTTGATTTTTTCTTCTGAAACGAGTTCTCTACTTTTGTTTAGTGCTTTCACTAAATACTCTAACAGTTGATCGTAATATAGGAATGTATGTCCATAATTAACGCCCATTAAATTGTATAAATATAAGATCATAGCTTTTATTCGTAACGGATGATTATCATCAAATCCTAATTTCTTCGCAATATTGTCCGCTCTTTCGAATCCAATTCCTTCAATATCATTAATCAATTGGTAAGGGTTTTGTTCAATAATCGCGATTGTTTCATTTTGATAGAACTTATATATTTTCACTGCCATTTTTGGTGTTATACCATATCCGTATAACTTAATAAGTGTATTCTCAGCAGCTTTGTTCTCAACGATACCATCATATACGATGTCAATAAGTTTTGGGGATAATTTTGGTACTTTCTTAAGGATGTTTTTGTCATCTATTACTTTTTTAATTGTGTTTTCACCTAAGGTATCTACAATGTTTTTTGCTGTTTTTAGTCCGACACCTTTAAATAAATCACTTGATAAGTACTCAATTAATCCAGGAATTGATGTGTCTGAAAGTTTTTCAAATGATTTAACGATGTATTGAACACCATATCTTGGATGTTCTTTGAATTCTCCAAAGAATTTTATTTCTTCCCCTCTCATCGGTTGAGGAAAATATCCTGTCACGGTTACATAATCGTATTCATCTATACTAAAAAGGTCCAACTTTTCCGTTGAATCATTTACTTTTACTTTAATTATTGTGTATGAATTCTCATCGTTGTGATAAATTAATGCTTTCACAACACCTTCTATATAGTTCATCTAATCACCTACTTAAGTATAACATATATTTTAAAATCATTTTGTGAAAAATATAGTTATTTTTTATACTTAAAAACAAAGAACGCAAATGTTATTTTGCGTTCTTACTCATATATTTTTCAATATCACTTACTTCTTTAATTATGTTCTTACTAAGGTTCTCTCGTCCGTCTTCTGTAATTAAAATATCATCCTCAATGCGAACTCCAATACCTTCTTCTTTTATATATAATCCCGGTTCAACAGTAAACATCATTCCTGGTTCTAACGGTAGTTTTGAGTAACCAACATCGTGTGTATCTAATCCTAAGAAATGAGTAACACTGTGGTAATAATATTTACTAATTTCTTCTTTTGAACTGATCAAACCAATACGCATACATTCTTCGCTCAAAATTTCTCGCGATTTTTTATGTAGATCTCCTAGTGTAATCCCAGCCTTTGCATATTCAATACACTCTTTGTTACATTTTAAGACTATTTCATAGATTTCTTTTTGTCGATCACTAAAAGTACCACTAACTGGATACGTTCTTGATATATCCGCACCATATTCATTATATGAAGCACCTAAATCACATAATAATAAATCATCTTTATTTAGATCGCTATTATTGTCTTCGTAATGTAAGATACATCCATTAACTCCACTTGCAAGGATTGTGTCAAATGCAACACCTTCCGCTCCGTTCAAGTTAATCTCATGTTCAAAGTCAGCGTTGATTTGAGATTCATTGTCACGTTTAGGTAATTCTCTCATAATTCGGTTCAACCCTTGATTAGTAATTGCGATTGCCTCTCTAATCTTTTCTACTTCATCTACACTTTTAAACATACGCAAATAGCTAGCATGTTCATTAAGATTTTTAATGTTTAGTTCTTTATAATTGTTAATTACGTCTTTAAACTGTGTAAATGCAATTGGTTCTGTTTTGTTGTCTACTCGATATAAATCTAAATATAATTGATTCAGTTCCCCAACATTGAAGTGATCGTATTCAGACATTAGGTTTTTGATCATAGAGTCAAACTGAGCATTGTATAAGACACTAGTTTGATTTATCTCACTAGTAGCATTCACTTCTTCTTTTGATATATTTTCTCCAACCCATTTTTTCATAAATTCTGTTGTTTCTTCAATAAACATGAATTCATGAGTCTTTTTGTTTCCTTTTACGAGTAGCAAAGTACAATTAGGCTCTCGAACTCCTGTGAAGTAAAAGAACATTTTGTTTACTTGAAATGGAAAAAACTGATCTTGAGTTTTGTGATTTGCTTTTCCACTTGATAATAATACCATACTGTTATCTTTCAATAACTTAAATAATTCTTTTCGGTTTTCTTTATATTGATTCATGTTTTCACGCTCCTCAAGAAATATTATAACACGTTAGGTCTCAGTATGATGAATAAATTAATCCATTACACCATATTCTTTATAGTGAATTAAAAAAGATTGAATCTTGGATTCAATCTTACTTCATAGCTTTTTTATAGAATAAATCTTTTTCCTCATTTGAAAATAGCCTCTCAGCAAACAATGCACCTAAAACAAATACAACAATCATACTTAAATTGATTATAGCAGTTAGTTTAAGTCCTACTTGAGATACTTGGAACAAAATGATTGGTATTTTTAAAGTAGACCATGTCATGATGAAGAATAAAACATTTGAATACTTCGCACCCTTTTTAATCATAATGATTGCGACAGGGAAAGAAGCAACTGTTGGTCCTGCTGAGAATGCACCTAGTAAGAATGCCAAGACCATACCTTTAACTCCAGAGTTTTCTCCCATTAGGTATATCACTTGTTCTCTAGGTACCCAAACATCAAACAAACCTATCAAAATAAAAATTGGTGGAACTATCAACAACATGCTTATGATTTGATTACCAGTATTCTTAAGAGCTTGAATTGAAATCGATATATCTATAAAGATAAAAACAATTAATAATAATATCGATACTACCAAAAATTTGTTTTTCTTTATTGATTTCATGAATTTTGAATTTCTCATATTAATACACCACCAATACAACTAGAATAATCAATAATGCACCAATAAAAGAAATAATATTTCTATAGATTGCTGCTTTCTTACTAAACAATTTGCTTTCCACTGAATAATACACTATTCCAACACTCATTAATGTTGCTAAAAATGCAGCTACTTGTGCTACTCCAGCACCATTTTCAATAAGTTGTGCTCCGAGTGGATATGATACAAATGCTGGCATAAATGTAATACTACCAACAACTAGAGCGAATACCATTCCGAAGAATCCACTATCTTCACCAAGCATTTTTGTTATGAACTCAGGTGTTATTATTGCTAACATAATCCCTATAAAAAGAAACATTGGTAATAATATTGGCATAAGTTTTAAAAATGCCTTTGTTCCTTTTTTTATTCCCTTAATTGTCTTTTGCTTGTCAATAATAAAGGAGAAAACCAGTAATGTAACTGTCAATATATATGTAATTATAGTATCTAAACCCATAAATAAACCTCCAAATGATTTTCTTTAGTATATATGATTATAAGACAAAACAAAAGTAATATATTAAGTTATTGGGTTTTTTATAAAAAAAAAGACTTACCGAAGTAAGTCTTTAATTAAGTACTATTTTAAACTTTCTGCTAAATGAGAAATAGTTCTAACCATTTGAGCAGTATAGCTCATTTCGTTATCGTACCATGTTAAGATTTTAACCATTTGTTTTCCGTTTACTGTCATAACTTTTGTCATGTTAGCATCGAATAAACTTCCGTAAGTAATACCAACAGTATCACTTGAAACGATTGGATCTTCAGTATATCCTAATGAATCATTAGCTGCTGCTTTCATAGCTGCATTAATTTCTTCAACTGTAACTTCTTTGTCTAATTCAACAACTAAGTCTACACATGAACCAGTTGGAGTAGGAACACGTAATGCGATTCCGTCTAATTTTCCATTTAAGTTTGGTAATACTTTACCAACTGCTACTGCAGCACCAGTACTTGTAGGTACGATGTTTGCAGCTGCTGCTCTACCACGACGAGCCATGATTCCTTTTGGATGTGGAGCGTCTAAAGTATTTTGGTCATTAGTATAGGCATGAACAGTAGTCATGAATCCTTTTACTAATCCGAAGCTTTCATCTAAAACTTGAGCAACTGGAGCTAAACAGTTTGTAGTACATGAAGCACCACTTACTACTGTTTCAGTTCCGTCTAAAATGTCATGGTTAACATTGAATACAACTGTTTTTAAATCACCTTTTGCTGGAGCACTAATTACTACTTTTTTAGCTCCTGCTTTAATGTGTTTCTCTGCACCTTCTCTTGAAGTAAAGAAACCAGTACATTCTAATACTACTTCTACTCCTAGTTCTCCCCAAGGTAAATCTTCAGGATTTCTTTGTGCGTAAACTTTGATAGGATTTCCATCAACAACGATAGTGTCTCCCTCTGCGTTGATACTATCGCTCATGTATCTTCCTTGTGCTGTATCATATTTCAGTAAATATGCAAGAGTATCTGCATCTGTTAAATCGTTTAATGCAACGATTTCAAAATCTGGATTTTCGTTCATTAATCGGAACGCTAAACGTCCAATACGACCGAATCCATTAATAGCAACTTTAATAGCCATTGTAATTCCTCCTAATATTTTTAATATCAAGTACATTATAATTGTTTTATCACTAAATTACAACTAAAACGGTAGTGTGTAAAACGCTTTCTTTTTGTGAAAATAAAAAAGATTAACCGAAGTCAATCTTTTTATTTACGCTACTGTTCTTTGCTCTTTGTCTTTTAATTCTCTAAAGTAAATGTCAAGTGCATGCTTGTAATCACAATCATCACCTTTATCACAAGTTGTACACATGATGATTTCACGTAACCTTCTTGGTATAAAAGTTCTAATCTCATCTTCATTGTATCCTACTTGTAATTTCGCGTCTTCAATAATGATTGGACGTCTTAATACACTCGGATTACTAATGATGAATCCAGTTAATTCTGACATCGACATATCGTCGATATCTAAATTTTGCTCTTGAAACACTTTTGATCTTGTAGAAATAATATCATCAAAACCATTATCAGTATTTTTCAACATCATTACGATGTCGTCTCTTGTAAGTTTAATGTTAAATATGTTTTTTTCACGATATTCAATACGATGATCTTCAAACCACTTTTTAGCTTTTCGACAAGAAGAGCAACTTGGAGTTGTGTAAATAGTTATCATTCGTATCACCTCATTTTTTATAATTTTTCTAAAATACTTCGTGTGCAATTTAATTATAACAATATTCACTTTTTTATTCAATACATTTTTTATAAAAATGACATATTAATATTAAAAAAAATAAAGATATGTTATAATAAAAAGAATTTAATAGGAGGTAATACAAATGAAATGGGACTTAACAAGACTTTACAAGACTTTAGAAGACTTTGAAAATGCTTATACGGAAGTTGAGAAAATCGTTGAAAAACTAGCTGATTTTAAAGGGAAACTCAACAAATTCGATACTTTTAAAGAATACTACTTATTACAACGAGAACTTAATATTAAACTAATCAAAGTTTATCAATATGCAGCACTAACATTTGATTTAGATCGTAAAAACACAGAGAATGGTGGACGTGTCCAAAAAATGGGATTCTTACTTTCTAAACTAGGACAAAACACAGCCTTTGAATCGCCTGAGTTATTAGAGATTGGGAAAGATAAAATAATGTCATTTATCGAAAGTGATTCTGAATTATCAGAATTTACATTCTCTATCGATAAACTATTTAGATTACAAGAACATGTATTAGATGCAAAGAGCGAATCACTTTTAGCGAATTATTCTACACTATCTGGACAAGGTCACGAACTTTACACTGCTTTAAGTGTTGGTGATAAAGTAGATAAAGAAGTTACTTTAACAAGTGGTGAAACTGTACTTATTACAAGTGGAAATTACCGTAGTTATTTAGCTGATTTAGAATCACCAGAAGATCGTAAAATCGTATTTGATACTGTGTTTAGCCAATACAAAGCAAACAAAAACACTTACGCACAAATCTATAACACTGTTCTTCAAAAAGATATTGCTTCAATGAAAAACAGAAAATATGAATCAAGTTTGGAATCGTACTTGTTTGCTAATAATATTCCTCTTGATGTATATCACAACTTAGTTGAAGTTGCTACAAGCAATACGGAAGCAATTAAAAGATACTATAATATGAGAAAAGAGTATTTAGGACTGGATAAACATCATACATATGATCGCTTTATGCCACTTGCAGAGAGCACTTCTAAATACACATATGAAGAATCGAAAGAATTATTCTTCAAATCAATTAGTCACCTATCTGAAGAATTTCAAGCAAAAGCTCATAGTGCTTTAGAAGATGGTTATGTTGATGTCTATGAATCAGAAGGAAAACAAACTGGTGCTTATAGTTGGGGTGGAATTAACGAGCATCCTTATATATTATTAAACTTCGATGAAACACTAAACAATGTGTTTACCGTTGCTCATGAAGCAGGACACTCAATGCATTCAATGTTTAGCGCAGAAACACAACCAGTAGCAACACAAAATTATACAATCTTCGTTGCTGAAATCGCTTCTACATTTAATGAGCACAATCTACTTGATTATTTCATCAAAAATGCAAAAGCAACAAAAGATGATAAAATCATGTTATTACAACAATCAATTGACGATATTTTAGGTACATTCTACCGTCAAACATTATTTGCTGCATATGAACTAAAAGCACATGAAATGGCTGAAAAAGGTGAACCTGTAACTTACGAATCACTTTCACAAATTATGATTGATTTGTATAAACAATTCTATGATATTGACATCACTGAAGAAAATGGAAAAGAATTTGTTTGGGCTTATATCCCTCATTTATTCGGTACTCCATTCTACGTATATCAATACGCTACTTCTTTCGCAGCTTCACTAAAACTGTATGAATTAGTAAAAGAAGATCCTAAAAACATCGATAAACACATCGGATTACTTAAATCTGGTGGAGATGATTATCCAGTAAACCAAGTTAAAAAAGCTGGTGTTGACTTAACAACCAAAGAATCATTTATGGCAGTAGTAAATAGACTTAACACGTTATTAGATGAATTAGAGGTTGCATTAAAAGAGTAAATCGTATATTATACAATTAGAATACGTTGATTAGAAAGAGTACTTTTATGTCGTTTTTATAGAGAGTTTAGTATGGTGGAAACTAAATAAAGCAAATAGAAGGAATGGATCTATGAGTGGTATTAATAATACCCGTATACCTGCGTTAAAGGTTTAGTGCTAGAGAAATCTAGAACCAAGGTGGTACCACGGATTATACAGTTCGTCCTTATTTAAGGACGGACTTTTTATTTACATTTATAAAATTATATTAAAATTGAACCTAGGAGGAAAAAACAATGAAAAGAATTTTATCAGGAATCCAACCTACTGGTAATTTAAACATCGGAACATATTTAGGAAGTGTTAAAAACTTCGTAAAACTTCAAGATCAAATGCCTGATCATGAATTTTTCATATTTATCGCTGACTTACATGCTATTACCGTACACAAAGACAAACAACTTTTAAGAAAACTAATCAAGGAACTTGCTGCACTTTATATCGCTTGCGGTCTAGATCCAGAAAGAGTTAACTTATTTATCCAATCAGAAGTTCCTGCACATGCACAAGCAGGTTACTTACTACAATGTAACACTTATATGGGTGAACTTGAAAGAATGACTCAATATAAAGACAAATCAAGAAAACAAGAAAAGGGAATCACTAGCGCATTATTTACTTACCCTTCACTAATGGCGGCAGATATCTTACTATATGATCCTGATTATGTACCTGTAGGACATGATCAAAAACAACATCTAGAATTAACCAGAGATATCGCAAACAGAATGAATAACAAATACAACGATATTTTCACTGTACCTGAACCATTAATAGCTGAAGTTGGAGCTCGTATTATGAGTCTTACAGACCCTACATCAAAAATGAGTAAAAGTGATGACAATCTAAGATCTAGAATAGAATTACTAGATCCAGAAAACATCATTAAAAAAAGAATCCGTGGCGCAGTCACAGACTCTATTGGTACGATTGGTTACGATCCAGAAAACCGTCCTGGAATTTCTAACTTAATGACAATTTATTCTGTTATTACAAATGAATCGTTTGATGCTATTGAAGAAAAGTATAAAGGAAAAGGTTATGCTGATTTTAAAAATGATTTAGGTGAAATCGTTTATCAGGAACTTAAACCAATTCAAGAGAAATATAATGAGTTAGTAAACTCAAAAGAACTAGATGACATCTTAGATAAGGGTAGAGATGCTGCATTCAAAGTGTCTCAAAAGAAACTATACAAACTTATGGATAGAATCGGATTAGGTCGAAAAAGAAAATAATGGACAATACATTTGCGCTTTTTATAGATGAACTAAGAGAATCTAGAAATATTTCAAAACCAGAATTCGTAAAAGACGTAATATCAATAAGACAATATCAACGCTATCTAAATGGTGAATCAGCATTAAAGAGTGATGCACTCATAAAACTATTCGACAAATTACAACTAAACACATCCTCTATAGTCAAATTAATCACTAATAATGCTTATACAAAGTACTCTGAATTATTAGACGCTTATAACGCTCTATATAAAAACGAGTATAAAAATGCTAATGATTTACTAAAACATATAGTTTATAGCGATATTCAAAGTAGTTTCCAAAAGAAAATGTATAGGTTAGTAGACACAATATCTTCTTACAATCTAAATCTTAAAGACAAAAATACAGCAATTGAAGAAATGAAAGAGATAATTGATTATCCTAATATCCTAAAAAAAACCTCACTGAACTTAATTGAAACTAGTGGTCTCCATTTTATTTCATCCAAGTTAACTGAACAAGGAGATTATAGAATTGCAAATTTCACTTATGATAGGTTAATGAGAAAATCTGGCGATACAACTAAGTCGATAAATGATATAATATTGTACAGTTCTATAGCGAAAAGTCTTGGTATAATCAATGAGTTCGAAAAAGCTTATAACATATCAAAACTAGGAATTGAAGAATATGTTTATACTAGTGGTCTAAATATATTAGAAGGTTTATTATATCTTCAAGCACTTTCAGAGAAAAACCTAGGAAAAAAGAACGCTTATAAAAAAACATTATCCAGGTTATTTGCACAATTGTATGCAGAAGGAAACGATGAGAGATTCCAGGAGTATGAAAAACTAGTTAACAGAGTTTTCAATCTTAAAGTTAATGATTTAATCACTATATGGTAAAGAAAAAGCCGCTTCTATAGCGGCTTTTCTTTTATTAAAATTTTAATACGAATTCCTTAAGCAATTTTTGTGTCTTGTGGTGTGAATCTACATTGATAACCCATCTATTTTCCTCAATTGCGATAATATTTTCGTCATACCATTCGTTCAACTTACTAATTAATATTCTAATCATATTGATATCTTCATCACGAATTGCTTCTTTTAGTTTGTTTAAATAGCTTATAACATACGGATCGCATGAATATTGTTTTATCGTTCCTAACATCCCATCAAACTCTATTGCTAATTCTTGTATTGCTGTCATATCTTATTCCTCCTACTTAAAAATTTGCATAATAAAAAACAGAAAAGTAGTACGTATAAAAATCATTTTTTTCCGTTTTTCGACCTTTTATTTCTTCTCTATTTATAGTAAAATATACTTTGTATAGTTACTTATCTAGTTCTTACTGGTAAATAAACGTCTGGTACTTCGTCCCAAGGATTGTAATCGTCTCCTGCACTTACTGCCATTCCATTTCCAATTGATAATGCTAACCCTATAACTGTTAATACTGCCATAACTTTTTTCATAATAATAATCTCCTTTTTTATTTGATTTATCGTCTAGTTTTATTCAACTTGACTCTATTTTATACAATATTTAATAATTTTAAAAGTTCATATATGACCCATTTAGGAGGTGCCCCCAATGGAAACCGAAGCAAGAGAGTTTGCACTGTTCATTGATGGCCTAAGAATCGACAAAAATATATCAAGAGAAAATTTATGTGACGGGATAATATCTTTGAGTCAATACAAGAGATATCTACGTGGAGATACCTCAATTCCAAATAGTATTGTAGTATCAATCGCTGATAAACTTAAACTTAGCATTAGTGATGTTCATTTGCTTTACCGAAACCGATCTGATAAACAATACAATAAAATAAATGATATCTATCAACTTATAATATCTAACAACTTTGAAGAAGCGTTTAAATTAGCAAATAAGCTCAAAAAAAACGTCTTTGTCTCGAGTCATAATCAACTTTTTTTTGATTTTTGTATAATCAATGTACAACATCATTTATCATACGTATCTGATGTTCAAGTATTGGAATTATACTCTAGATTGATTGATTATCCTCATTGCATGAACAATGATTCTCATTCATGGGTTGAAATTAATATTTTGATGCAGATTGTTCAAATTTCTGCAAAAATGGAAAATTATGAACCTACGAATCATATGTATGATTTATTAAAGAATAGAGAATTCATTAAAACATATACTGGTGAAGGGGGATTAATTCCTGGAATTTATGCAACAATTGTTAAGATTTTAGGAAGGCAAGAAAAAAATGAACAAGTAATTGAAATCGGAGATATTGCGATCGAGTATTGTATTACTCATGAGATTTCTTCTTCCCTATCCCACTTGTACTTTTTCGTTTCTTTTTCTTATCATAATTTGGGGGATGTTGAAAGCGCAAAAGAATATTCTATTAAAGGTTTTATGCAGTTATACTTAGAGAACAAACCAGATAAATTTGAAGCATTCAAAACTGTTTTCGAAAAGATGTTTAATATTCAACTTGATGAGTTAATTAGTTTTAAACTATAGAAAAAAGCACTGAAAATCAGTGCTTTTTGTTTACTTAACTGTTACTCGAAGCAAAACTAAAAATATAGTACGGCTTTTTTAAGATTTCTTTAACAATACTAATCGTTAATGTGCTTTCATTTCGTTTCGTTTCCATTCTTTGATTACTCTTTTTACATACATAAAACACATTATCAACTCTTTTACTTTAAGTTTATTTGAGTGATGAAACGAGATATTGCTTTCATCGCTTCAATTTCATCTTCTCCTTCAATTCTGATCATAATGGTTGAACCACTTGTCACACCTAGGCTAAGCACTCCCATAATTGATTTTAAGTCGGTTGTTCTTCCTTCGTAAGTAATGAGGAGGTCCGATTTAAATTCGTTTGCTTTTTGAACCAAAGCGGTTGCTGGTCTTGCATGAATTCCTTGTTCGTTCTGAATAATAAATTCTTGTACCATAATATCACTACCCTTCGATAAAGTATTTGATTTGATTGAAAATCGCTAGATTTTTCTCTTCTCCTCCATCAAAATAAAACTTAATTCTATCACCAATAATGGATACTCCTTGAGCTCCTCTTTGATGTAAAGATTCAACATCTACCTTTTCAACATCTTTAAAATCCATTACAATTTTATTTCGAATATAATCTACTTTTATAATGTTTGATTTATCAAACAGTGTAAGGATAAAATCCATATCTACGGTTTTCTTAGGTTTTTTATTACTTTTTAATACTACGAATAGAATTATAGCTACTATTAAAGCTACTAATACAATCAATCCAATGATTAAGTAAGTCTGTTCAATCTCTTGGTTGAAAATATTTATTAATTGATTATTTAACATTTTTACACCTCGTGTATATTTTACCATAATTCCATTTATTTTAAAACATTATTAAGTTATAATATCATTAAGAAGAGAGTGGTGATTAGGTGAAAGTAATTGTCGCAAAGACACAAAAAGAGATTATAGATAACTTCCTGATTCGAGGAGAAGTTTTTATAAAAGGACAAAATATTGATTGGGATATTGAGTTTGACGGTTTGGATAGTGAGTGTGTACTTTTTGTTTGTTACATTAATGATACTCCAGTTGGAGCTGCAAGGTTATTTAAGAACAAAGTAGGTAGAGTGGCAACATTAAGTGAATACCGTAAAATGGGTGTTGGGAAACATTTGATGTTAGCTATTGAAGCATATGCGATAGAGAATGGTTTTGATAAACTGATTTTAAATGCCCAAAAGTACATTGATAAGTTTTATTTAGATTTAGACTATAAGCCAGTTGGCAATATATTCTTAGAAGCTGAAATAGAACATATAAAAATGATAAAGGAGCTAAACAATGACTAAAGAAGATCATAAGAAATTAGGAATTACGTTTTTCAATAAGACTTGGGATTATATCGATCAAAAAGATAAGACTGAGAAAGATAAATTAAGTATGATCAACTTTACACATGCTTCAAGACTTCATTGGGAGTTAAGTGGTGCTCCTGCATTGAATCTTGTAAGAGGTGACTGGCAGATATCTCACGTCTACTCTTTGTTAGGTATGGGAGAAAGTGCTTTGGTATATGCTAAATCATGCTTTGATAATACTATTGATAATAATTTTGGAGATTTTGATCTTGTATTTGCATATGAGGCAATGGCATACGCACATAAAATTCTTGGTAATGACGAATTAAAAAGTGAATACCTGGAAAAAGGTTACAAGGCAATCGACCAAGTTGAAAAACAAGGAGATAAAGATTACTGTAAAAGCGAATTAGACAAAATATAATAGATGGGACCGTTTCCGGTCTCATTTTCTTTAATTTTTTGTTTAATATAGCCGTTTTTTTGATATAATGTTATTAGACATATATGGAGGAATATATAACATGAGAATTGTATTTCACAGAAAAAAGGCATATCCCTCATTTTACAAGCCAGTAAAAGTTGCAATTGACGGAATTGAACTTGCTGAAATTGAGAACGGTGAGACTTTTTGTTATAACGGTGATTGTGTATCCAAAATTACACTACATGGTCCGGGAGACGTTGATAACTTAAATATTGATCTGGATGAACCTTATACTGACATTAAAATTGATTTTAGAATTGCAATGGGCTTATTCGCTGGAGGATTTATTGTTAAAGTAATCGAATCTGGTGAAGTTGTAAGAAGAATCAAAAGAATCGCATAAAAAACAACTGAAATTTATTCAGTTGTTTTTTTGTGCTAATCATTCCATTCATTGATTTTTTCTAGAAGCTGTAAAACATCTTCATTGTGACCTTTAAACACTATAATTGACTTATCATTCTTTTTGTCATAATTAAAGAAGAATGGATTTTTAAACGTGCTTACAAATGTGGATATCTCAATTGATCTACCCGCTTTACTCTTAACGTGTTTCACAATGAATGTTTCATTGTTGTGTTCACTAAACCCATTTACATAATCCATAATCTCTAGATATGTGTTTTTCTTCCGTATTGAAGTCATATTATTTGTTTTGAGATAGTTTTCAATATCTTTATCCTCAAATCTCCAATTTCCTCCAATTTTTGTTCCTGATAGTATTCCTTCTTTTAAATGTCTGCGGATTGTTCTTTCAGGAATTGAGAACATCATCATTAAATCTTTTAACTTATACATTTCTATCACCTCAATATAATTTTACTATTGAATTATTATATACACAATAACATTATTGCACCTTTTGGCATGTTTGAACAAAAAAAAGCCACATCTTTCGACGTGACTAATCATTATATTCAAATACTCTTACGTAATCAACTACCATTAATACCGAATCATTAAACAATGAATCGGGTGGCAAAATATTTCCATCGAAGTTCCCACCAATTGCCAAGTTTAAGACCAAATAAAAATCTTGATTAAACGGTGCTGGAAATTCATTTCCTTCACTATACCAGCTTGTTGCTTCCCAAACTAGAGTATCATCGAAGTACCATTTGATTGACGTTTCAGTCCATTCCACAGCGTAAACATGGAATGTATCAATTCCTTCTCCGTCTAGAAAGTCATGAGAACCGGATTGGTATGTATTGTTAGGCCAACTTCCACCATAGTGAATTGCTCCTGAGGCATGATTTTCAAGACGCCCTTTGGCTTCCATAATGTCAATTTCACCACTTCTTGCCCAGCCACCATAAACACTATCCTCTGGCAACATCCAAAATGCAGGCCATAAACCATCTCCTAGAGGTAACTTTATACGTGCCTCAAATCGACCATATGTTTGTGAGAAATTGTCTTCAGTCACTAGTTTTCCTGATGTGTAATTGTATCCACTTGTATTTTCTAGTTTCGCTTCAATATATAAGAACCCTTCATTGACGTAACTATTATCTTCTTGATAATACTGTTTTTCATTGTTTCCCCATCCAGGGATTCCAAACTGTGAGCCATCCCCATTTTGGTATGTCCACTTAGTTGTATCTAATCCACTAGCATCACTGTTTTCTGAATCTAGAAAATCATCACAAAATGTCATTGTCATACCTTCAATACTTGTGTTACACATTGACGTGTTAGTAAGTACAGTAAACACTCTTAATGCTCTCACTTCATTACCGTCACTATCTGTTACAAGATATTCGATAATATATTCCCCAGAGTTTGTTAAAACAGGAACATTCCCTGCTAAATCGTTAAGGTTAGACACTCCCACGTTATCGGTTAAATCTCCATCTTCTTGATCAGTAACAAGTACACCCTCAAGTATATTTACATTTTCTCCTACATATCCTGTAATGTCATCCATTTCAGAGAAAACCGGAACTGCTCCAGTTGCTCCTTGTTCTGGATTGGTTTCTGTACATGCGCTTAATGCTAAAACAACTAAGAACATCATTATAATTTTATTTTTTTTCATGTTTTCTCCATTCATCGAAATCGTTTTAGATTATTCTTATTCACTGTATGTTCCAATTGGATTTCTTTCTATTTGAACATTTTCAATTACAACTAAACCTCTACTACCAGCAAAGTAAACACCAGTTGACACGTAATTGCTCTCTTCTGGTACTACTGTAAATCGGTACGTTTGTGAATACGTTTCTAAATCAACCGTTTCCTCAAAGAAACTTGTTCCCGTTGTTGTTTCACCAAACACAATCACATTTTCTTTCATACTATTTGCTTGTGTTCTCAAGGTAAATGTAAACGTATATTCACAGCCTTTTTCCAAGAACATACCTGACTGGGTAAAAGAACCTTCCCATGGTTCAGCTATGGTATGAACATTGAACTGTGCAGCGTCATAATCGATGATCCATGCGTTATCTGGGTCCGTAACAAGGTGTCCTCCTATGAAGTTCCAGTTAAGCCATTCTGAGATTGTACTCGGACTCCCTCCTGAAACAGTATGTAACCCTGTTGTGTTTTCACAAACAACACTCGTATCAACTACAACATCCTCTAATTCATCTTTAGTTTCTTCTATAGCTACACATACTTCACCTTCTAACGTGGTTCCTTCTCCACATGTAAGAATTGAAGCTTCTTCACATGATGATAACGTAAGTACAACTGTGAACAAAATCAATACAACTAAAATCTTTTTCATTATTTTCTCCTCTTTTATTACTTATTTATTACATTATTACAATATAATTTAATACTAAATGATAATCCAAACAAAGTCAAGAAAACGATTTCTTTATTATAGTACTTTGCAAATAAAAAAACTCACAAATTCGTGAGTTTATGTGTTATTATTATTTCTCTTTTTTTCATATTTCTCTTTTGCACTTTTCTCTGATTTATAATATAAGATATCGAAAAGAGTGGCTGGTATTAGGAAACTGAACAAAAATATTCCAACAGAGACATATACTCCTGTTTTATCTTCTGTTAGATTATACGTATCTACAAGTTCTTTTGGGTCTTTGTATAAATGATACACATCTGTCTCATAGACTAAAACATTGGTATTTGCATCAACAACTTTGATATAGAAAGTGTCACTACTACATTTATCATCAATGAATATTTCATGTGTCTCAGAACCTGTATATTCCTCTTCACTGATACTAGATATATATCCAAATGGTTCTTCTTCACACATGTAAATACCGATATAATCTGATTCATCATTTGTGAGTAATTTTAATCGATAAGTTGTTTCTAATTGTGATCCTTCACCTGGAATAAAAGTTTCAGCGATTCCAACACTGACTTTAATTGTCAAGTTGTCTGTTTCTTCATAAATATAGCTAACATTGTCGTATAAACTAGTCGTTTCTTCCATATCATCGGCTCCAAACAACAATGTAAGAACCCATATGATTAACCCGAAAAATACGATAGTCATCATTATGTGTATTGCGATAAGTTTAATGATTGTTTTTATGTTTTCTTTAAGAAGTCTTTCAAATATCTTTTTAAAAGGAATCAATGACAACACAAACAATCCAAGAAAAGCTAATACTACAATATAAGTATCTACTTCATCACTTTCCAATAGACCTATAACGATTGATTTGCTTTCGATATTATCTTGCAAGAGTAACATATCGTAATCATTATCGGCAACTAATATATAAGAGTTATCAATGTATCTCTCACTGTAATGAAATGTCAACTGATCAATTACTTGATTGTTGTTCTTCACTTTCAATACAACATCTTCATTAATAATCCCTTCTAGATTAAATAGTACATAATCCGAAACTAACAGTTCGCTGTCTACTAGATATATTATTTGTTCATCAAGATAAAATTCATATGTGTATGAGGTATTTGTGCTATACAAAGCCAAATTTGATTTCTCATTAAGTGAATCAACTACAAGTAATAAATCATATTCTTCATTAGCATCGATGATTTTAAAGTCTGGATAATCTGATAAAACACCATTGAATTCATCAACTCTCAAAAATGCAAATATTAGGATTAGCATTATCCCCATTGTGAGTAAGTTTACTGCGAACGAACTTCGTTTTCTTTTCTTCATGTCTTCCCCCATGTTGCTTTTAATCAAACACGACTAAATCTTCAGAATCATCAGAAATGATGTGATAACCTGCTTGAAGTCCAACTAGTTCATAGTTCACAGGAACTTGTGGTATAACGTTTTGAATTAAACTAGAACATAGTACTGGTAACTCCGTTGCTGTTGTAGCTACAAAATCAGTTGTTTTAAGACCGTCTTCATATGTTACTACCGTGTCAATATAGTTAATATCGTTAACTGCGAAATGTGTGCCGTTTAATAGTGTATCAAATGCGTCTAATTTTTCTTCTTCATAGCTTATGTTGAACAAAGCAACAAAGATGTCTCTAAAGTTATAACCTTCTAATAAATCAATATAGCTGTCATCATGTTTTGTATCTTCTTGGTTGTTAGACTCGTTCATAGATTTACCGATATCAATCAATACTGTATTATCCTTAGTATACGCAACATCGTTACTAGGTAAAAATGATAAAAGATTTTCTTCACTACTAACAACAATATATTCAATATCTTCTGGGTTAGGAAAAACCTCTTTTATTTCATCAAGGTTTAAAGAAATAATTCTTGTTAACAATTGTATTCTATAGTTTGTATATTCATCCACATAAAACAATCTTGTGTAGATAGATTCAGTATCGTCATCGTTGGTGATTCGATCACTTTGATAATACATCAGGAAATACCCATTCTCCATTATTTCATCAAATGTCAATCCTTCTTTTGCATCAAGAGTTTCAGGTTCTACATCAACCACAAGTTCTTCAAATGTATATTTTAGTTCCCCACTACATGCTGTAAGTGACATCGTAACGACGAACAGTATAGTAAGTAGTAATATTTTTTTCATCTTGTACCTCCAAATTTGTTATCTTTATCATTATAACAGTTTATCTAAAAGATGTACAAAACAAATAAATTTTTGCGAATATATAAGCAAAAGCAGAAAAAGTGTAGTTTATATTGTATATATAATTGTAAGTTAAATATCTTCCTTAAAAAAAGATGCTATAATAAATTAGACAGAAAGGATGATATACATGGATGATGTCAGAATAATTGAAACCATTCTAAGCGGTAAAATCGATTACTATGCAGAATTAATGGACAAATACCACAATGAGATTTTCTCATTTGTTTTTAATATGCTTGGGAACTATCAAGATACAGAAGACATTACTCAAGAAATCTTTATAAAAACTTATAAGAATCTTAAAAAATTCAATCCAAAGAAAGCATCCTTTAGAACCTGGCTTTATCGTATCGCGAGTAACCATACAATCAATTATCTCAACTCAAAAAAATTCAAATATCTATCAACAGCAGATATTGAGAAAATCAATATTGAAAGTACCGACAATATTGAAGAGAAATTAATTAAAGATGAGCAAATTAATAGGATTGTATTGGCAATGAAAACAGTATTAACCATGAAACATCAAGAGATTGTATCACTACACTATTTTAGTGGATTAACGGTAAAAGAAATCAGTAAAGCATTAGATATACCGGACAAAACAATTTATAAAGCATTAAAAACAAGTTTAAATAAGCTTAGGAAAGAGGTGAATATTAATGAATAGAAAACTTAATATAGATAAAATGAATTCATCTAAAGAAAAGTCACTTGATTTTGTAATGAATGAAATCAACAAAACTAAAAAACCTTTTAGATTCATAAGATATGCCCTTATCCCCTTATCTTTTGCCCTTCTTCTACTAT
>PPCM01000471.1_pt1 | contig 36795 bp, 32 predicted proteins | sample 1555541 | NCBI WGS metagenome assembly PPCM01 (sample SAMN05284479, study PRJNA326546) | Marine sediment metagenome, whole genome shotgun sequencing project. | isolation source: marine sediment | place: Germany: Wadden Sea | collected 2012-09-05
CAGAAGACCATGGATAACCCGGTCTACTACGTACAGTACGCCCACGCGCGTATCTGCTCCGTAATGCGCAAAGCTGCTGATCAGGGTCTCGCTGTTCCCGCAGTGGACGCTGCACCTCTTGCCAGCCTGACCAACGCGGAAGAACTGAACCTCATGAAGCTCATGGACCAGTTCGCAGACGTAGCTGAAAACGCAGGCCGCAACATGAGCCCCCACGTAATCAGCTACTACCTGCGCGATCTGGCCAGCGCACTGCACAGATTCTACTCCATGCACCACATCCTTTCCGCAGAGGAAGATGTCATCGCTGCAAGGCTGGTTCTGTTGCAGGCCGTTGCCCGGACGCTCGCCAACGGCCTCAGCCTGCTTGGTGTGTCCGCGCCCGAACGCATGTAAATATTCAACGGAGTTTCCACCATGGCTGCGCCCAAAAAAAAGAAGAAGACCGCTCCCGGTCAGGAAAAGACATTCACTTTTACCTTTACCATGCCTGAAATAATCGGGCTGTGTGCCGGGGCTGTCGGTGCCCTGTGCGCCTTCTTTGTGCTGGGCATCCTGCTTGGACGTGGATACCAGCCAGAGAAAGACGTACCCGAAATAGCCATGATGCTGCCCAGCCAGTCGCATAACGGTTCCGGGGAAGTTAAAGGCGGAGTGCTTAAACCCGAAGAACTGGACTACATCGACCAGCTCAAGAAAAAACCGGAATCCGCAGTTCAGCCGCAGGAACAAAAGGCCGAGCCGAAAAAGGAAGTAGCCAAGAAGCCTGAAATAAAAGCTGAGCCCGTAAAGGCAGCAGCGACTGCAGTGAAAGGTGTGGAAAAGCCCGCCGCAGTTCAGCAGACAGAGCCTGAACCGCCGGTGGAAATCGATGATCCTGTTGAGGTTGATGAACCAAAATACAACTACATATATCAGGCCGCATCATTTGGTGATAACGCAAGGGCACAGGTCTTTGCAGACAAACTCACCGCCAGCGGCCTAAACTCCTACGTGGAAGCAGGAAAAGGCGGCAACCGTACATGGTACCGCGTCTTTGTCCGTCATACCGGGACACCGGATTCCACCAACGCAATGAAAAAAACGCTCGCCAAGTTCGGCATCAAAAAGCCGCTTTTGAAGAGCAAGAAAGCTATCTAATAAGAAAGCCCGGAAGTTCAAACTTCCGGGCTTTTTTAATACCTATTCCCTCCGGGGGCGCTACCGCGGGTCCCTCCGGGGTCTTAAAACCTTTTTGCTAAAAGGGTTCAAGACTCCCAAAAACTTTTAATAGGGCTTTGTTGGTTGCAGTTGCATAGCCGCTTTACCTACAAAAAGACCTTATAATCAGTTACCAGCACATCAGCCAGCCTCTTCGCCATTTCAATTGAAATTGACCGCTTACCATTCTCTATCTCAGAAATATGATGTTGCTTGATACTCAATTTTTCTGCCAGCTGCGCCTGTGTGAGTTCCTCACGCAAGCGCAAACCACGCAAAGTGACTCCCTTATGATGATCGGGAAAAACGTCATCAAAAGAATACAGTTCTTCGCCTTCTTCATTAACCTCACGCATGGGAATTTCTGAAAGCTCAAACAATCCCGTGAGGAGCTTATGGAGCTTGGCTGCATCCTTCTCCGGGACCCTAAGACAAAACTCAGCAATTCCTTTTGTAGTCTGCTTTTTCATGAGTTCCAACATAACGCACCTCGACTATCTTAACTGTCTGGTCCACGACCTTCCAAACCGCCACATAACGTGGTTTTCCCTTATTCAAATGGCAATGGTAACAATCCATTTTACCTTTAAGTTTTCCGTAATTCGGCCATGAAGACCTTACAGGCCCTGAAACTGAAATTTCATCCAAAAGTGCAACAAAAACAGATTGCATGTCTTCAGGTAATTTTGTTGCCTGCTTACGCACTTTTGCCGTTAACTTTATATCCCATGCCATACAAATAAAATACCTATATTTGGTATATTGTCAATTTCAAATAAACGGAACTAAAAACTTAGTCTCCCTTCCTTAGTAACGGCAACACGCCACGCGCAGTCACCGCTCCAATTACCACCAACCCGCCGATTATCGCCCATTTACCGGGGATTTCACCGTAGCCGACAGCCACTAGGATCGGGTTGAAGATCGGCTCAAGGGTCATGATCAGGATGGCTTCCAGCGCGCCAAGACGTTTGATGGCCCATGTATAAAGAGCGAGGGATATTCCCTGCTGAAAAATTCCGAGATAGATGAGCCCCATCCAGCTTTCGGCTGATGGCAGAGCACTGAACATAAAAGGCAGGCCGCAAAACGCGGTCAGCACATGCCCCATGATCACGGACTCCACCGGGGATGCTGATTTCTGGGCCCGCATGCAGAGCGTAAAAATGGCGTAAGACATCCCGGTGACAACGGCGATTATATTTCCCCAGAGCCCGGTGGGAGAGAGTTTATCGACGAAAAACAAAACCATGCCACCCACAGTAACAGCGATGAAAATCCAATCGCTGCGGCTGGTTTTCTCCTTAAGAAACCACGGAGCCAGTAAAGCTACATATACCGGAGCAGTGTAAGCCAGAAGGATGGCATTGGCCGAGGTTGTCAGCTTGGTTGCAGCAACATTGGTAATCAAAAGACCGGCATACCCGACAGCAGCCCCAAGTTGAACGAGAGAGAATCCGAATTTCAAACGGCCCCGGAACAGGACTGCCAGCGTCAAGGCTGCAAGAGCACTGCGCACCCCGGTAATGGCCATGGGATTCCATTCCACCAGCTTGATAGCCAGCCCGCCGGAACTCCATATCAAGGCCGTCGCGGCCATAAGAAGAACTGCTTTGGTTTTATCGCTCAAACCGGACCTCCCTAAATTTCCATAAAATCTAAACTTGCACAGCCCTCATTGTCATCAATATAATGTCGTAAACAAAAAACGGCCGCCTCAAGTAAGAGACAGCCGTTAAAGAAACACAATCTTGAATCCGAAGCGGCGAAGCCCCGACAAAAGTTTTTGAAGAGTCCAGAGAATCTTTTTACAAAAAGTTCCTCTGGTCCCGCTGAAAGCGCCGCTGGAGGCATAATCCTTCCATCAAAAAGCGCGCTAGCGCATCTACAAACATTTTAAACAGCTTTCTGCACAGCATCTGCCTGCAAAAGCGACAGGCTGAAGACGAAAGCAGTACCCTGCCTGCGTCCTTTGGGCGGACACTGCACAGCTATCTCACCTCCGTGATTGGAGACGATATGCCTCGATATAGCCAGACCCAGCCCTGTGGAACCGAACTCATTACGGCGGAATTTTTCAACAGAATAAAAACGCTCGAATATGCGTGTCTGATCCGCAGTGGGAATCCCCGGTCCTTCATCAATTACGGAAAGCTGCAAACAACCATTTACAACTTCGTGCTCAACATAGATGGGATTGTCTTCAGGACCGTATTTGATAGCATTTTCCAGCAAATTCCTGAACAGCTGCATGAGCTGCCCTGAATCAGCTTCAACGCTGAAATCCCCTTTATAAAAACTGCGCTTGAGTTCCACATTACGCTTACCTGCAAGCCCGGAACAGGCTTCCCATGCTTCACGCAGGACATCACTGGGATCAATGGGCAGCAGGTCAACCTTCTCATGCCCACTTTCCAATCGGGACAGGTTGAGCAGATCATCCACAATCTTACACATGTGATTGGCATTCTTTTCAATGGTAGCCAGAAAATTCTTCTGCACATTTTCCGGCGGGGGAGGATCGGAAAGCAGGGTTTCGGCGTAACCTTTCACAGAGGTGAGCGGTGTCCGCAATTCATGGGAAACATTGGCTACGAAATCCTGACGCACGGTTTCCAAACGCTTGATCTCGCTGATGTCGTGAAAAACGGCAATAGCTCCCGGTCCCTGCCCCGGTTCCGAGGTATGCGGGGAGCGGACAATGTTTACGTCATAGACCCGTCCGTTGGGCAAAACGACCTGTACGGCTTTTGCCTCCGGTCCTTCCGGGGAAACCAGCTCCTGGCAGGCATCATAAAGATCAGGACTGGGAACAATTTCCAATGGAGTACGTCCTATATCATTCTGTATACCGGGAAAAACATCACTCAAGGCGCGGTTTACACTCTGAATACGGCAATTTCCATCCAGAACCATGACCCCGTCCCACATGCCGTTCAGCACGGCCTGAATCTTGTTTTTCTGCCCGGTAATAATACTGACATGATCATCAATGCGCTCCGCCATCCAGTTAATGGAATTAGCAAGAGGCAAAAACTCCTTGTCCGGAAATGTTCTGATCCTTCGCTTGTAATTACCCTGCCCCACCGCCTCAGCAGTGCGCACCATGGACTCAACAGAAGAAGTAAGCTGCATGGTCACAAAACGGATAACCCCGTAGCAGACCAAAGCAACAATAGGCAAAGCCCAGAAAAAGACCTTCAGGATCATTCCCATCCTTTCCTCAAGGCCACTCAGAGATTTATGGATTACCAGATACCCGGCCGGGGACAACACTGATTTATCCACTTTGATAGCTGCCAGCATCTGTTCCCCATCCTGAGAATCATTAATTACGCTGACTCCGGGATTGCCATCCTTCGCATTGAGTATTTCCGCTTTATTCAAGGACAAATTATTACCAATAGACCATGCCGGGACAACTTCCACCTTGCCATCAACTGAGATGAACCCGACTTCAGTACCCAACATACCGGAGACAAACGAAACACGCCCTTTGATTTCGCTATCATAACTCTTGGAATATAATCGTTTGCTCAGCCTGATCTTTTCCAGAACACTGCTATGCGCATCTGCAACCAGATCCGCCTTCAATAAATGATAAGCAAAACCAAGAGGCAGACTGATGCAGATCGCAGCCGTTAAACAAACCGCAAGGAACAACTTGTTTTTAATTGAAAACTTGAGTTCTTTATTCATAATCAGTCGTCAATTCATATAGTTACAAAATAACATGCTGCAGACTTAACACAAAACCAGCACCCCAAGATGACTATCAGGTAAGGATTACTTTAAAAGGCGCAACAAAACCCTCCGGACGAACCGGAAAAGGGTAGCGCACTAAAAGTCACGAATTATGGGAAACTTAGGCGTTCTTGAAGCGATATCCAACGCCGCGAACTGTCTCAATATAGTCCGCATAGGGACCAAGCTTCTGACGCAATCTGCGGATGTGGGTATCAACTGTTCTGGAGTAACCTTCAAAATGGGTATCCCAAACAGTATCAAGCAGGTGATCGCGGGTGCGGACCTTGCCTTCATGCTGCAAAAGCTCGGAAAAGAGCTTAAACTCGGTGGCGGTAAGGGCCACAAGATCTCCATCGCACTCTACGGTGTGGGCTTCAAAATCCACGGACAGACCTTCACGACTCCATTTACCGGGGCGGCGCGGTTCGGGCACTTCAGTGCTTCGGCGCAGTACGGCTTTGACCCTGAGCACCAGCTCGCGGGGACTGAACGGCTTGACGATATAATCGTCCACACCAAGCTCAAGACCGACAACACGGTCAACTTCTTCGCCTTTAGCGGTAAGCATGACCACAGGGATGTGCTGGGTAGCGACTTCCTGTTTCAGCCTGCGACAGACTTCAAGGCCGTCAATACCGGGCAGCATGAGGTCCAGCAGGATCAGGTCCGGGTGTTCATTTCTCGCTTGGTCAAGGGCCTTATGCCCGTCCATGGCGGTTACAACCTCATAACCGGAAGAGGTCAGGTTGTATTTCAGCAACTCGATAGTATCATTATGGTCTTCCACGACCAGTATTTTTTCAACTGACACAATGTTCTCCTTTTGGTCGGACCTTACCTGTAACAATGGTACTAATTAAGGCGAAGCCGTTACAACTCTGTTAATTGTCAGATTCCGGCTCTTTTTCTTCCTTTGAGATGAAAAAATCATCCTCTACGTCCTGAAAACCATCCACCGCCCCGGTGAGGGTCTGCACGGTGTAGTTCAGGCTCGCGACCGTTCTGTTGAACTCTTCAAGATATTCAGTTGTGCCTGCTGCGGATTCACTAAGGTCACCCATGGCATCGCTGATCTGCTCCGCACTATCGGCCTGATCACCCATGGACCGGGAAACATCATTGAAGCGTGGATTAAGGACTCTGACCTGATCAACGATCAATCCAAGATCGGAACTCATTTTCTCAACTTCATCCACGCTGGAACGTACTTCCTGATTAAAGGTTTCCATTTCCATTACCCCGGAGCTGACCGCAGCCTGCATGTCGCGCACCATCAGCTCAATGTCTTCTGCCGCGATCACGGTCTGGTCAGCCAGTCTGCGCATTTCGCGGGCGACTACGGAGAATCCCTGCCCGAACTGTCCCGCCTTTTCAGCCTCAATGGCCGCATTGAGCGAGAGCAGGTTGGTCTGGTCGGCGATTCTGGCAATGGTTGTCACAATGTGATTAATCCTGCTGGCCTTTTCATTGATGGCGGCAAGACGTGAAGAAACACTGTCAGTGGAATCCACCAACTTAATAAGGGATTGCTCGCGCTGCGCGATATTACCTTGCAGGGCTTCGGCCATGTGGGCTGATTCGCTGGCAGATTCAGCCACATCTGACATCACTTCCACCAGATCTTTGGAAGTTTTACTGATCAGCCTGCTGGTGGCGGTCACTTCATTGGTGGAAGCTGCCTGCCTGTTTACAGCAGCGTCGATATGTTCGGCAGTGGACCTGATTTTGTTTCCGGCAACAGAGACATTGTCACCGGAAGTCCGAACCTCGCCGATGAGATCCGAAAGACCGGAAACCATAGTCTCAAAAGAAGTTACGAGATTACCTATTTCGTTACCCGGACGGATAATCCTTCCGGCAAAAAATTTACCTTCAGCCTGATTTTTCATCTTGCGAATAGCAACACTACCGCTTTTCAAATCCCCTGCGGCGACATGCTTGGCAATTCCGGTTATCTGCGAAACAGGTCTGAAAATAAGGTTCAGACCGAAAAGCAGAAAACTGAGGGTCACGGCAATAAAGATAAAACCCATGAAGACAACTGCGCCGATAGCCTGATTAGACGCCGCATCCATCGCCGCCAGCGGAATAGCGGAAATCATGGCACATTCAATACGGCCCGGTTTACGGAAATAACCCATGTCATCCTGCACCGGATATCTGCTCTTCATGGATGGCGGGGCATCCTTGGGATCACCGTGGCAGACCATACAGGAAGGCTTGTTTAACTCACCTTCGGCAACAATGTAAGATTCTATCCCGTTGATGATACGGGTTTCCCCGAGGAACGGCTTCTTGCCTTCCCGGGCCATGGTGTCCAGCTCTTCAATAATCCGTGCTTCATCACTGGTCGCCAGGTTTTTGAGATTGCGGGGCTTGGTGGAAGCTGTTTTAAATGTCAGCTCATGCCGGTACTGGTCGGGAATACGGTTGAAGACACCGTTAGCCGTAAAGGAAGTTGACTGCAACTCGGTAACAAACATATTTTCCGGCAACATCTCAGTAGCCTTGGGACGGATCACAGCCCCGGTATGCTTGCGGACCGCCTTCATGGTGTGAAGCATGATTTCGGCCTTGGATCGGTACTGGTCCATCAATGTTTCGCGGGCATAGTCTGAAACCAGCCACATGATGGCCACAGTCAGGGCGATGCAAAAAACCACACACCCGGTTATGAACTGTTTACGGATACTCATTCTCAGTCCTCTTTATTCCCGATTAACGGCAGGAATCCGCTTTAGGCAAAAACAAATTCCACCATGGAAAAATCATCTTCATAAAGCTCACCGCCCTGCAGTTCGCGAGTATAGGCTATAAGCTGGTCAATGGGCTCACCGAGTTCGCCGCCGGTACTTTTCATGAACCCGGAGTACTCTTCAAACTCCCACATCTTACCGTCTGAAACTTTCTTCAACTCGTAAACACCGTCACTGTATAAAAAGAAACGTGCTCCCGGCTCTACGGTCACACTATCGCTGGTGTAAGTCATGTCCGGCATACCGCCCACAATCATACCCGGAGTACGCAGCTGCTGTGTTTCACCGTCAACGATGAGCAGAGCCGGGGGATGTCCGCCGCTGGAATAGGTCAAAGTACGGTCGGATTTACGGTAAACCCCGTACCACATTGTAAAATAAAGGTTGTTCTGCTGGTCCATCTGGAACGAATCATTCAAGGATTTAAGGACCATGTCCGGCTTAAGAAAATCTGTATCCGGCAGTGTCTGGGAACGGAGCACGTTCATTGCCGAGACTGAAAGCAAAGCCGAACCGACCCCGTGATCACAGACGTCGAGCAGGTACATGGCGAAATGATCATCATCGAGCCAGTGGTAACCGAAAGAATCTCCGCCCAGAGAAGCTGAGGGAATAAACCGCCAGTCGGCCTGAATATCCCCTTCCTTGACCGGTTCCGGAAGGAGGGAAGTAACGTAATCAGCGGCAACAGCAAGCTCCTTGCGCATCTCATCCCTGCTTTTACGCAACTGCTCATAAGCCTCGTTCCTTTGCAGCAGGTTGATGTAACCTTTGGAGTGGTAGCGGATGCGGGCCAACAGTTCGATACGGTCCGGCAATTTGACCAGATAATCGTTAGCTCCGTTGGCAAAGGCCTCGGCCTTGGTGGTGGCCTCTTCCTTAGTGGAAAGCACGATCAGGGGGATATCCTTGAGCTTGGAGTTGACGCGCATGAATTTAACCATGGTCATGCCGTCAATATCAGGCATGACAAGATCCTGCAGGATCACTGTGGGCATCAACTCCTCGGCTGTGGGGATGGCCTTGGTCGGGTCGCTCACAAAATGGAAATCAATGTCATCTTCTCCTGCCAGCATGCGCCGCACGGCTTCCCCTACCATAGGCTGGTCATCTATAAGCAGAACATTGATCTTATGTTCAGTAAGCAACTGTTCTTTGACTTCGGTCATCTTCCTAACTCCTGAAACTTTTTTTAAAATGCCTTACAAGAAAATTGGGAATCTCCTCAATGGAGCGGACCTCACGCGCAGCACCCATTTTCACTGCCGCACCGGGCATGCCCCAAACCACGCTGGACTCCTTGTCCTGTGCCACAGTCATCCAACCGGAATTCCTGAGTTCCAGCATGCCCCTTGCACCGTCCGCTCCCATCCCGGTCAGCAACAACGCCGCCGAGTTGGAAGGAAAACCTGCGCAGCAAAGACTGTCAAAAAGGACATCAACTGAAGGTACGTAAAGATTCTCTCCGGGACCGTTGGTCAGCTCCACAGAGCCTCCGTGGGTCATGCGCATGTGTCGGTCACCCGGTGCGATGACGACCATCCCCGGCTTCAGGATCTCCCCGGAACGGGCCAATCTCACTTTAAGTTCAGTCTGGCTGTCCAGCCACTGGGCCAGATTTTCGGAAAAATGACCATCCACATGCTGGGCAATGGCAATAGCAGCCGGAAAATCGGCAGGTAAAGCTCCCAAAAGAGAAGCCAGTGCTGAAGGCCCCCCGGTGGAACTACCGATGGCCAGCAGCGGCGGGACTTCCCGCACTCTGGGCACGGGCTTTACTACTTCACGAATCCTGCTGCCACCCTGCAGCTTACCGATCACGGAAATTTTTGAGAGAAGATCCTCTCCGCCTTCAATCTCGCCGGTGGCATTGAGAACCGGAGTTGTTACCACATCCAACGCCCCGGCCCCCATTGCTTCGAAAACTTTGGTAGAATTACCCTCAATGCTGGATGTAACGATCAGGACCGGGCAAGGGCATTTCTTCATTATGCCTTCTGTGGCCCCGGCTCCATCCAATACAGGCATGACCAGATCCATGAGCACAATGTCCGGCACGTTGGCGGAACATTTTTCTATACTCTTAGACCCGTTATGGGCAATCCAGACTACTTCATGCCCGGCGGAAGTAACCACCTTTTTGAGCACGTCCACTGCCGCAGCCTGATCATTTACAATTCCTATTCTCATTTTCCGGCCCCGCCTATAAGATCTTCAACAGCTGAAAGCAGGGTTTCATCATGAAAACTGCTCTTGGTTAGATAGTAGTCTGCTCCCGCTTCAAGACCGCGCAGCTTGTCTTCCTTGCGGTCCTTGTAGGAAACCATCATCACCGGAATGGATTTCAAATCAGGGTCATCCTTGATCCTGCGGGTCAACTCAAGACCGTTCATTCGCGGCATATCAACGTCCGTAACCACAAGATCATACTGCCCTGAAATAACCGCGTTAAGCCCATCCTGCCCATCCACAGCCGTATCAACATCATAACCGTGGTTTGCCAGCAGCTTGCGCTCAACCTCACGCACAGTAAGCGAATCATCGACCACCAGAATCTTCTGCACCGGACCGCTCACAGCGGATTCCATGCCCACCTTACTCAGCCTGCCGCCGGAAAGGAGATTATCAATGGAACGCACCAGATCCTCGGCATCCAGAATCAACACCGGGGAACCGTCAGGCATCATGGCAACGGAGTTAACATCCGGGACTTTTCCCAGACGGTGATCGAGCGGACGGACCACAAGGTCCTGCTCACCAAGAAAATCATCTACAACCAGACCGTATCTGTTCATGCGGTCGCTGATGACCACAACCTTGAGTCCGGTTTCATCTCCGGGTCTTGCGGTAACACCCAGAATCTGGGCAGCGGGAACCAGTCCCACATTTGCTCCGTCCAAAGATACATACTGGCGGTCCTCGGCCAGTTGCAGCTGTTCGGGAAGAATTGCGGCAATGCGGCTGATGCGGCTTAAAGGAATGGCGTAGGGCTGATCAGCAATCTTCACCAGCAGGGTGCGGATTACCGAGAGGGTCAGCGGAAGCTGCATGGAGAAAGACATGCCCTGTCCGGGTTCGGATTCAGCACGCACTGTGCCCCCTACTTCCTGAACCATGGCATGAACAACATCCAGCCCGACCCCGCGACCGGAGATTTCCGTAACCTTTCCAGCGGTGGAAAAACCGGGCAGAAACAGGAACTCCATCAGCTCCGCACGGCTCATTTCCTCAGCCATGCGTGCCGGGGCCAGCTTACGCTCCACAACCTTGGCCCGAATTCTTTCCGGGTCCAGTCCCTGACCGTCATCACGCACTTCGATAAAAAGCATCCCGGCCCGATGTCCGGCGGTGACTTTGACGGTTCCGGTGGACGTCTTTCCGGCGGCAACGCGCTCATCAGGCATCTCAATACCGTGGTCTACCGAATTTCGGATCAAATGGTTGAGCGGGGCTTCCAGCTTATCCAGAATATCGCGATCTACAGAGGTGGTTTCACCTTCTATTACAAAATCAACTTCCTTGCTCAGTGAACGGGCCAGATCTCGGACCAGACGGGGAAAACCAAGTCCTCCGTCAGAAAAAGGACGCATTCGGCTGGCGATAACCTCATGGTACAACCTGCCGGAAACATTATCCGTGCGGCGACGGAAAAGATCGAATTCGTTGATATGCTTGACCAGATGTACCTGACAATCCGTCAACGCATCCTTGAGTTGGTCGACCACATCCTCTGCTGTTTCGCCATGACGGACACGTTCGCAGGATTCTTCCAGAATCTTCATCAAATCCCGTTGTCCGGCCTTCAAACGCAAAAGTGATGAGGCAAATTCACCCAGCCTGCCGGATTCCACAAGGCTTTCCCCGGCAAGGGCCATGAGCCTGTTCAGATTCCCGGCGGAAACACGGACTACGGAATCTTCGGGCGCACGCACTCCCTGAGTCGCAGCTGGACTTTCCTTGGTTACGGGAGCTTTCGGGGCAGCGGAAGGAGCTTCTTCTTGTGCAGATTCGGCTTGCGGGGCCACAGAGCTTTCCGCTGCTATTCCAGACACGGGTTCGGCCTCGACTCCCAGAGCGGAAGGTGGAATTCCATGCGGACAGACTGCAGAACATACTTCAGCCGCAGCAGCTTCATCCCCACGCAATGCATTTTCCATAAGATCCATAAGCGGCTTGCGCTCGCTCAAAAATCCCTGAATGGCATCGGTCTCCAGTTTTGAAACATCGCTATAAATATCAGTGGCCGCAAGGAGCATATCGATCTGATCGGAATCAAGGACTATCTGTCCCTTCTGGCTGGCAACAAGCAGGTCTTCCATGGCGTGGGCAAGGGCCACGGCATCGTTCAGGCCCACAATACGGGCCGCACCTTTCATGGAATGCGCCGCACGCATGAGCGGTTCCACTTTATCGGGAGACTGGTCTTTCTCCAGCTCCAGCAGTCCGGTATTCAGGGCCTGCGCATGGCTCTCGGCTTCCATGCGGAAGAGATCAAGCATGGAAAGATCGGCAAGGGGAATATCTTCATTGAGGACGGACTCAGCTTCTGCTGCTACTGAATCTTCTGCTGCCGCCTCTTCCACAACAGGCTCATCCGATACAGGATCTTCAACAGGCTCACCGGACTCTATGCGCTCCAGCAGGGATTTGAATTCGTCAGTTCTTTCTTCGAGCCAGCCGTCCATCTCTGAGGCTTCAACTTCACCCAGCCCATGCATGAAACGCACGCCTTCCAACAAGGCTTCAATCACAGGCAGCACAAGCAGAACACCGGAACCGGAACAATGATCCAGCACGGTTTCTATGGATTCCGAAAGGTCGACCGCCTCCTGCAGTCCCACGATCTTACCCGCACCTTTCAACGCGTGGGTAGCATGGATAAGAGGCTGAACTTTTTCAGGGGAAACATCTTCAGCCAGTCCGGGAATGGATTCTTCCAGCACCCGGGTATGCTTCTCCGCCTCCATGCGAAATAGTTCCAGCATGGAATTATCTGTCCGGCTGTTGCCCATAATCTCCGCCTTACTTGATGATGCGGTTAAAAGCCTCGAAAAGAAGCTCGTCTTCCAGCAATGAAATTCGTTTATCGTCAATCTCAAACAAACCGCGTGTGTATGCGGCCGGAGACTTGGCAACCGTTGCCGGGGTATCCATCAGCACATCCGGGGAATAATGGTGAACCCCGAAAACTTCGTCCACCCCGAAAATCCAGCGACCGAAGCCACGGTCCACGCAGATAAACCTGCTGTAAACCCTGAACCCCTTTTCCTCGTCACTCAAATACTCTTCATCAAGACCAAGCAATTCCCGCACTGAAACAACAGGTATGATCTGCCCCTGCAGACTGGTAAGCCCCCGGAACATCCTGCTGTTCCGATGAGGAACCGGGCGCACAGTGCGTTTTTCCAACACCGAAACAAAAACCTGCGATGAAAGAGCCAGCCATTCCCTTGAGATCCTGAAAACAACTGCACCGGAGGTTTCTGCCTGCTCCTCTTCCTTCACGATAGATACGGATTCGGTATTCTCGTCCAGATACCCTTCGGGCGGTTCACGATCCAGAAGAGACAACCCGGCACTTGTAAAATTCGGACAATAGTAACAGTGGGACCAGCGCTCAAGTTCAGGGCAGGACCTGTCACCGGCGTATCCAATTGTATTCCAGCAGGATTCAAGCATTATCCGGCCTCATTTCGTTTTTCAGCCCGGCGGGCCCTGTTGCGCATAATTTCAGCCTTACGCAGATCCCCCCTGTTTTCCAGCAACAGGGCAAGATGCACCAGCGATTCCATGTGGTCCGGCTCAAGATACAGGGCCTTGCCATAACATTCCTCAGCCATAGAAATATTTCCCCCGGCCTCATGCAGTAACCCGCTGAGATGAAAAAGTTCCGGGTCCGGCCCGGCATCATGCAGAAGCCCGTCACACATATTCAACGCTTCAACAATTCTGCCCCGGTCAGCCAGCTTTTTAATATCATTCACTGAAAGTCCGTCCGGTTCTTTCAGCACCCCCGGATCTTCTTTCACAGCAACAGAAAACTTAGACTCTTTGCGCGGTGGCAGCCCGGAACGGTACAAATCCGTCTGAACGGCAGCAGGTTTGAATGTGCTTTCCGTTGCAGGCCGTCTGTTCGTGACCACTCCAGCTTCCGGCATGCAATCTTTTCGGGGACAGATTGGATTCCGCAGAAGCGCAGCAACCTTTCGCTTACCCTTGCGCAATGCGAATGTGCCCTGTTTCCTGACCGGGGTGAACCAATCATTAAAGAGGGGCAGAATCTCGGCATGGCCCACAAAAAGCAATCCATCGTCCTTCAACTTTTCACTGAGCAGGGAAGCCAGACACCTTCGTGCACCATCATCCAGATATATCAATAGATTGCGGCAAAAGATAACATCGTACCGTCCCTGCGGCAGGCAGCCCTCAACAAGATTACCGGAAAAGAAGCGGACCGCATCCCGGACATCGCGATTCAATTTACGCCCCTGACTACATTTGCTGAAACATCTTTCAGCATAAAACGGCAGCTGCGTACGGAATGAATTCTCCTGAAAGATTGCCGCTCTGGCCTTGTGCAAAGCCCTTTCGCTGATATCCACCCCGTCCACTCGAAAATCCTTCAATCCCGCACCCATAAGGGTCATGGCAATGGAATACGGTTCTTCCCCGGTGGAGCATGGCGCACTGAGAACCCTGAATTCTCTGTCATTCCGTCCCGCTGACATTTCAAACAGCAAGTCAAAAGGCTTTCCGTCCCTGAAGAACCATGTTTCCGGAACAACAATTTCCTCAACCAGTTCAGAAAGCTCTTTTTCACTGGAACGCAGCAGGGCAAGATACTCTTTTTCAGTGCACCCAGTCTCACGCATCCGCGCCTTCAAAGCCAGCCTGATGCCGGAACTTGACAACGAATCAGGCGCCAGCCCGACCGCGCGGTTGAGGATTTTTTGAAACGGAGCAAGATTCATCGGTTACTCCTGCCCTCCTGAAAGACCGTCTCCAGCTTCCTTGGGAAAAAGCACCGTGCGCAACTCTTCGGTAAGCAGCTTGTACGGCTTCAGAAGCTGCAGCATATTTCCATTGATGCGGGCAACCCTGCCCAACCATGGCGCATCCGGGATTTCCAACCCGGGATCTTCAAAATCTGAATCAGCAACTTTGAGGGTCTCGGTGATATTTTCTGCCAGCAGACCCAGAAAGTGCTCTTCGCGCTTTGCACCTTCATCAAGATCAGCAAGATCTATGATTACAATACGGGTGGACATGCGAGACACACAGGGAAGATCCATGGCCAGCATGGAAAGATCCACAACCGGAGTAACCTTGCCCCGGTAGTTAAAAAGTCCTTTCACGTAATCTGGTGAACGGGGCAATTCCTTACACACTGTTGGCGGAACAACCTCAGCCACAGTGCGTGCCTCCAGCCCGTAAACGTATTCACCTATCCTGAAAGTAAGCACCAGCATCGTTATTCACTCACCTTGAAACGGGAAACTTCGCTGCGTAAACCCTGCACAGCTTCATTCAGCTGCGAGGTAGCCCGGTTGAATTCTGAAAGGGCATCGGAAGTATCGGAAGCGGTATCTGAAAGCTGGGACATGGCTTCACTGATCTGCCCTGCTCCTTCAGCCTGTGCGCTCATACCGTCATTCACCTGCTCGATGCGCGGGTTAAGTTCCCGGACCCCGGTCATGATACCTTCCAGCTTCTTGCCCAGCTTACCCGCTTTATCTGCGCCGAAACGGACATCAGAAGCAAACTTCTCCATCTCGTCCACGCCGGAATCAACGGAGCTGCGCATGTTGCTGATCATATCCTCAATTTCAAGCGCAGCAACGGAAGTCTGGTCTGCAAGACGCCTGATTTCTGCTGCAACCACAGAGAAGCCCTGCCCGAACTTCCCGGCCTTTTCAGCTTCAATGGCAGCATTCAGGGAAAGCAGGTTTGTGCGGTCTGCAACTTTGGTAATGGTATTGACGATGCCTTCAATGGAATTGGCCCGGTCATTTATTTCATCCAGCTTGCCGGTAATGGACACGGTGGCCGAGCTGAGTTCATCCATTATTCTGATCATGGTCTTCAGGCCGTCCTGCCCTTCTGTGGCTAAACTGTTCATGTTGGATGCAGAGTCATTCACGTAGTGCATGGCTCCGGCCAGTTCGCCGGAGTTGGCAGAAATTTCGGCACTGGTAGCACTGATCTGGGTGGTGGCAGCGGCCTGCTGGTTAACGGTGACTTCCAGCTGGCGGGCCGAAGCAGCAATTTCAGTTGAAGACGTAGTCACCTGAATACCGGAGCGCTGCACCTGACCAATGAGGGAATAGAGGGCCTCAACCATTCCTTTGATCGCAAGATAAAGCTGTCCGGTCTCATCAAGAACTTCAGGGTTATCCGCATGCTTGATGGCTTTACGGGCATTGGGACAATGCTCTTCCACTCCGGTAAGACTTTCCCGGGCAGTATAAACATCTCCGGAGGCAATGACCTTGACCAGCTCAACCATATGGCTGACCGGTTCGGCAATAAGCCCGCTGGCATAGAAAGACACGGCAAGAGTAATCGCCAGCAGCACCATTCCGGTGATAAGCAGCCATTCGACCAGATAGTCCAGAACCCCGGTCAAACGGTCGGAAATACCCTGATATTCATCAAGGTAAACCCCGGCTCCGATAACCCATCCCCAAGGCTTGAAATATGTAAATACGGAAAGTTTGTCCCGCCCGCTGTCGTCAGGTCCAGTCTTCCAAAGATAGGTTTTGCTGTTAAGCTTGCCTTCGCCTGCATCCATTGACTGGTTGATAAGGTCTTCGACAAAACCTTTCTTATCGCCGACAGAATCTACAAAAACTCCGTCATTCTTTGCCGAATTGGAAACAATATAGCGGCCCCTGTCTTCTCCGCTGGTTCCGATAACCCAGATATACCCGGTCTTGCCGATGGAAGTTTTAAGCATGGATTTTTTCAACACATCGACGATGTCGTCATGCATATAAACTGCGACCATTCCGGTCACATAACCATCCTGGTCGCGCAGGGGGACATAGATCGTAAACCGGGTTCCATCATCCGGACGCTCATATTTTTCAGTATTGCGTCCGGACAGAACATCATCAATGGCCGATTCAACCTGTCCGTCATCACCTAGAGAATAAAAGATATCTCCCAGCTTCCAATTGCCTTTACCGCTCCCGACAGTGGTGTCTACCACCAGCATGTCACCTTCGGGGTTGATCCGCTGAAAGATGGTGCAGTAAGCACCGGAAATACGGGTAGCCTCAACCAGCATAGGCAATGGTTTACCTTTACGCTGGGCATAGGTAAGTCTGTTGCCGCCGATGCTCAGTACAGGCAGGGTAATATCGCTCTTTTCAGCTGAACGAAGGTTGTTGACCGGCCAATCCGTAACGTTTTTCTGAATCATCACCCGGCCTTCATCTGCAAGCAGAGCCTCAAGAGCCATGGATGCCCTTCTGGTCTCAGCAACCAGCAACTGGTCGGCTGTGCGGCATTCCTCGTACAGATCTGCAGCCAACTGGGAAACATGAGATTCAATAAGAGAGTTTACCTCATCCTTCATGCAGAGCTGCAAACGGTCTTCAAGGACATCGGTAATGAGAAACATGACCACAATAGGAATAATTGCGGCCCCGCAGGCAATGGCGATTATCTTTCTTCTGAGGGAAAAACGCATCGAATACATCCCGGCACTTCCACCCGGCAGACGGAAGCACCCTTTATTACAGATTAAGCGGATTAAAGCATAACAGAGTGCAGATATTCTGACACCCGTCCCTCTCTTGTATTTATTTTATATGATTAAATCAATGACCGTAGGAATTTTGGAGCATTTCCAAAAATATATGAGTTTTTGTGTAAAGAGATTGGCCCGGACTGCCGATAGCAAAAGTATGAACAGGCGGACAAATTTATGCCCAGCCGATGCCCACTCACGGAGGAGTGTATGTATTATCACGGATTTGATAATAAAGCAGCGTCAGCAACAAAGTACTGGACCAACAAAGATGACGAGCTTGTCTCGGTATTATTTGCAAAAATAATCAACAAGACAGTTAACACACAGGAAGCCTGCCCGGAACAGGACCACCTTGTGGACCAGATGGTCAACAATCTTTTCGACCTCTGCTTCTACATTAATAAAGACGTCCACGACTGCTGATACATTTTTCAGAGACCAGTACGTCCGGCTTTAACACCGAAAACGAACTGAGGCTGAACAAAAAAATCCCCGGCAGTTTTAAACTGCCGGGGATTTTTTTGAGATGCTGCCTTATTGGGCGTCTGCTAGCTGACCTGTGCGAGGCGGGGTGCATTCTTAGCTTTTTCTTCTTCCGCTCTCTTACGCAGGTAGTGAACCATGGTCAGGATTGCGGTGATTGCTTCGAAGCCTTCCTGCTCTACGGAATCAACCAGTTCATCAGAAGGATCGGACTGCAGTGCGCTCTTGAGAGCTTTGGAGTATCTGCCGAAACCGTCCATGAGATCAAGAGCCATGTAGTTGGCTTCATCAGGATCTTCAGGATTGATGTCCATGGGAACCAGAACATAGCCCATGATATTGGCAAGTCTGGTCAGGGGACGGATGCTGCCGGTTGCTTTCATGATGGGAATCAGTTCTTCTACACCAACTTTAGCGCCTTTGTCTTCGGGGTTGATTTCGCGAAGAAGGGTGGGGTAGGGTTTGTTGATTTCGGTTGCCACATCACGCGCGGGCTTGTCGTTTTTGAGTACAACATCCTGCAACAGTTTGGTCAGTTCATTATTTGCCATTTTTTATCTCTCCCTTGGTTCATTATTTTTTGATTATAATTAATCTTAATAACAAGCTAATTTCATGCCAGTTTATTATGTAATAACAGACACACATATAATCTTTTGTTTACAGACACTTAGCTTAAAAGAGCCTTCTGACGAAAGGCTCGCAATCGCACAAAGCAGGACTTTTTACTAAAAAACAGTAATATTAATTATCCTACTAATCATTGCTGCTGCGGAAAGAAGGCTATACAAGGAATACTTCTCCCTTGCAAGGGCTGTTTCAGCCAATATTTCAATTTACACGAAAATGGTAGGCTATTACCCAAAAACCAAAAAAGAGCGCCGCAAAAAAAGAGACGCCCTTTCCAAATGAAAAAAGAATTATTCTAATCGAGTCCCAGAGAATCAACGAAAACTTCACCGCTAAAGGTGAGTTCCGCCCCCCCCTGCAAAAAGACGTTACCGTCTTCAATGATAACTTTCAGAATTTCACCGCCGGTTGTGCGGATGCTGACCGCAGCATCGGTCAGTCCCTGCTCATGAAGAGTCAGCTGTACTGCACTGACACCGGTTCCGCAGGCATAGGTTTCGTCTTCTACACCTCTTTCATAGGTGCGCACAATCAGGCTGTCGTTATCGGAAATCTGCACGAAGTTGACGTTTGTCCCTGCGGGGGCAAAAGCTTCATGGTACCGAAAAGCAGCACCGAGCTTCTTGATATCCACTTCTTCAACATCGGCCACCTGCACTACTACGTGGGGAACGCCTGTGTTGGCGAAATGATACTCATATTCTTCACCGTCAATTTCCAGAGTCTGCTTTACGACCAGACCTTCAGGCGGAGTCAACTGAACTTTGACCTCTTCCAGCATCGGGAAGACCTGAACTTTAATCGGTCCGGCATCGGAACCGAAGGTGTGTTCTTCACCGGCAATGCCCATCGCATGGGCCAGACGCCCGGCACAGCGGGAAGCGTTGCCGCACATCTCGGCTCTGGAGCCATCGGAATTATAAAACTGCCAGACGAAATCAAGGCCGGAACCTTCAGGCGCATTTTCAATAAAGAAAAGTCCGTCAGCGTAGACACCGAAAGCACGCTGACAAAGCTTCTTTGCCCAAAGCTCCATTTTTTCAACCGGAACACCAAGCTCACGGTTATCGATAATTACGAAATCATTGCCGCAGCCCTGCATTTTATAGAAAGGAACAGATTTTCCGAACATTTTACTCATTTGGCAGCCTCATTAGTATAATGATCTAAAGTTTAATAATTCATTCCGCCGGCACCGGGTCAATTTTGACATCATCAGGATTCAACAACGCGGGAGCGCAGACGGCGTGCCAGATACAGAAAAGGTGTATCCATAACCGCCACTATAACCTTAAACAGGTAAGTGGTAAAAAGAATTTCTACCCAGACCTCAAAGGGGAAAAGCCCCCACAAGGCAACAAGGCAGAACACGGAAGAATCAAGAAACTGGCTGAGCAGGGTTGACGCATTGTTGCGCAGCCAGAGGTGGCGCTCACCCATCTTATCTTTAAGCAGGTGAAAAATATATACATCATTTAGCTGAGAGACAACATACGCGGCCATGCTGCCCAATGCAATACGGGGTAGAAAACCGAAAATAGCCTCAAGGTGGGGCTGCGCAAAATCATCAGCAGCCGGGACGAACTTAAGAGCCAGCTGCATATAAACAACAGCCATCAGTAGAACCACAAAGCCCAGATAGACGGCTTTCTTTGCTTCTTTCTTACCATAAAACTCGCTGAGCATATCAGTTGAAAGAAATACACTGGCGTAAAGAATGTTGCCGAGGGTGGTGGTCATCCCGAACAATTCGATTGTCTTCAGGACCTGAATGTTACACAGAATCAGGTTGAACACAATCAGGCCGAAAAGGCCTATTTTTCCAAAAAATCTATAAATAACAAGCACAAGACTTAGGTCCATAACCGCAAAGCCGAGCCATAATAATTCGTTCATCACATATCTCCTGTATGCGCGTTCCGTAAGTAAACACTACTATCGTAAACGCCGCAACATAATAAATACGGGCCTTCACGGCTCCGGGGTTTGCTCCTAGCGTAATTTATACTGAAAATCCATACAAAAAAGCGGCCCCGACAATCGGGACCGCTTTAATCCAGCCTGACAGCTATAGGCTGAAGGAAACCTTCTTTAATTTACATAATCCGCAGCTTGGGTCTCATTGGAGAAACAACCACACGGTTACGACCCTGCATCTTGGCATCGTAGAGTGCTTCATCGGCCTTGCGCACAATCTCGGTATCCTTTTCAAGGCTTCCGGGACGCACGGAAGAGACACCGATGCTGGCGGTGATAGTAAAACTTGCATCCTGATAGGTCATGGTACTGCCCGCAATCTTCTCCCGAAGCCGTTCAGCGAGCATACGGGCCTGATCTTCAGTGGTATGCGGCAGCAGGATAGCAAACTCTTCGCCGCCGTAACGGGCGATAAAATCTGTGGACCGAAAAGTCTTTTCAAACATGCGGGCCACTTTTTCCAGTACCATATCCCCGGCCATATGCCCGTAGGTATCATTGACGGCCTTGAAATGATCAAGATCGATCATGAGCAGGGCGAGTTCGGTATTCAAACGCTGATGGCGCTTGAACTCTTCGACCAGCCTTTCGTCAAAGCTGCGGCGGTTGTAGACTCTGGTCAGACCGTCACGGTTTGCACGGGTCTTAATCTTCTCGAACATTATCGCGTTACTCAAAGCGAGGGAAAGGTGGTTCACTGCTGCATTGAGTGTAGAAACCTGATCCTTTGCCAATCGGACATTGCGTTCGCAAAGCATGACCAGACAACCGAACTTCTCACCACGGGCCACCAGCGGCAGAGCCAGAATCCTCCCTGATTCCGGGCTGTAAACCATATTGGTGGACACTGCGGGAATTGTTTCAGCCATGTTGTAGCTGGACACATCCATGCCGCTGAGTGCAACCACATTTTCGATCATCAACTCAACCCATTCTTTCTGGACACTTTCAACCTGTCCGGGATTGATAAAAATATCGGCGTCAATATGCTTTCCGGTAGCGAGAACATTCCAGAAGGCCCCCTGCACGGAATAAACCGGAAGCAGCATCTTAAGGTCTTCGGCTGCCTGACCGAGGATGTCAGCAACTTCGAGACGTTCTGTGGCGTTGGAAAGAACAGTGTTCAGGAACTGTAATTGTTCTGTCTTGCGGGAGAGCAATTCACGCTCAAGGATTATTTCCTCGGTCATACGGTAGAGATCACCGTAAAGCCCGGAAATTTCCTTGGCCCTGAAAAGAGCATCCTGCACCTTGGAACTGGTAAGCGGAGAGCTGACCACAGCAAGAAATCCATCTTCAAGGACACGCTCAAGATCAGTATTCTGTGTATCGTCTTGAATAAGGATGCGCTGGGTGGATTCAAGATTGCGATATGCGGAACGACGCTCCTCCGGCAGTTCCTCCCAGACTCTCTGCGGAATCCAGGTTGCGGAAGGCTTTTCCTTGTTGCTCAGCTCTTTTTCGCCGGGCAGGGAACGTTCAGAAAAATTTCTCAAAAAGAATCCGGGACCGAGGGAATCCTCAATCTTTCCGGCTTCTGCTGTATTAAGACCGAACCCCCAAAGCAGTTCGGGTCTGTCTCCTCTTTTCATTTTGGTCTCCTTGGTTGCCTGTTTAAGCTGTCAGAAACAGTTTTCCACCCAAGTTTTTGCAAAAAAGGGACCATATAAAAACAAGGACGTCCGGTATTGCGGTCAGACATTCAGAGACTCTTTCCTGAGTCCAGCACAAAAGCATTTAAAACAAGACATTAAGCAGTAAATCAAGTGCGTATTATAAATTTCAAAGCGTATGTAAACTGCTGCATAAGAATACGCTTAATGCAAATAAAAGGAAAACTCTGCCGGGAATTTGACATGCAATAACCTCCAGAAGGGGAAAATAAATCCTTTGACAAGAACATGCCAAATGTGGCTTGAAATAACGTATGAAAACTCAAAGAATATGGGGAACTCTGGACCCATTCCATGAAAGCGGGCCTATTCTGGGCAGGAAGGTGGCCAACGAGGGATTTCTTAACGGACTGCTGAGTCTTGATCCCTTTGATGAATATCACTTTTTTCTTTCCGGGGAAGGCGTCAGAAAAGGACTGCATTCCTTTTTATGCAAGACCTACCCCGCCCTTATCGAGCATAACCGGGTCAGAATAATGGATCGCCGGGATCTTCCGGCAGAACTTGCCCAGCGTGAATACTTCTGCTTCCACCAGTCGGACTGCATAAATTATCCGCCCCATCTGGGCCGGTTGCGCAACGCATACGCCCGCAATATTTTTCCCATTACCGGAACAACCCACTCTTTGAGCTACAGCAATTACGGCTCATTTTTCCTCAACCACCTCTGGTCGGGAACAACCGCCAGGGACTGTATCGTCACCACTTCCAGAGCAGGTAGACTTGTTGTTGAAAATTATTTCAAACACCTACGGGAAGGATTCTGCCTGAGCGAGGAAACCCACCCTGCGCCACAAGTACGAAGAATTCCGCTCGGGGTCACTCCCGGAGAGCTAAATCCGGCGGATGAAGCCCAAAAAGCACAGGCCAAACGCAACATCGGAATTGACAGTGACGACGCCAGGATCAATATCCTCGTCTTCGGACGCATTGCACACTATTCTAAGATGGATGTCCTACCTCTGCTGCGCGCCCTGCAACGTCTTTTCGCCAACGGATTGGACCGGAACAGCATCCGGCTGCTTCTTGCCGGATGGCTGGACGAAGAGGACGATTTCCCTGATACACTTACTCAGCTCTGCCGCAATATGGGACTCGACCTTTCGATCATCGGACGCCCCTCGGATAAGCGCAAAATAGACCTTTTCCGCGCGGCTGATATTTTTGTTTCCATCTCCGACAACCCGCAGGAAACATTCGGAATTACTGTACTGGAAGCAGGCGCGGCCGGACTGCCGGTAATCGCATCCGACTATGACGGGTACAAAGATCTGGTTGTTAATAATGAAACCGGAATCCTCATAGAGACCATCGGACCTGAAGCCACCCCGGATCTGGACATCATGGCTCCGCTTTGCTTCGACAACCACTACCATCTACTCATGGCCCAGCAGACAGCGCTGGAAACACCCAAGCTGGCAGCAGCTCTGGAAAAACTCATTAATGACAAGCAACTACGCTTAGACATGGGACTGGCCGGTGCAGAAAGGGTGCGAAAAAATTTCAGCTGGTCCAAGGTTGTTGAAAGCCACGTAGCCCTCTGGGAAGAGTTGAATACCATCCCGGTAAACATCAACGAACTACGCGACAGGCTCCATCCCACACAGGTACGGTTGGGAGAAACATTTTCACATTATCCAACCCGGACATTAAGCCCTGAAACCAAGCTGGTTACCGGAACTACCGGTCAGGCCATCTACCATGGAAAGGAATTTCCGCTTATTTATAGAGGTATAGACCGAGTCCTGAATCAGGAGATTATCCGCAAAATGGCATTCCTCGCCCGAAAACCGATCAGCACAGCCCAATTGACAGAAAAAATAATCTCCATGGCCGGGGAAATGGGTGAACGTGATGCCCAGTTCCATATCCTCTGGTCACTGAAACACGACATTCTGGAAAAAGTATGCTGACCCGGACCGTAGTCCACCATAGCGCCCTTGCCAAAAGCGGCGGTGCGACCAAGGTCGCAACCATGCTTCATGCCGGGTTGCTCAACGCCGGGCATGAGTCCATCCATTCCTTCGAGGCATCGGAAAAACCGGGAGACCGGCTGATTGCGCCGGAAGAGGCCGCACAATCCATCCCTGAGGGCAGCATTGTGCACCTGCACTCTTCCGCCGATCCAGTCCGCTTTTTGCGCGCACTCCCTACTAATACAAGAATTGTCATAACCCTGCATGATACCCAGTTGATAACCGGAGGATGCGCCTCCCCAATGGACTGTGCACAATTCAGCTCAGCATGCAGTAATTGCCCGCGAAACTTCCCGGACAGTAAACGCTCCCGCCAAGAAAAGATTGCGGCGTTAATCGAATCGGAGGCCGTACTGGTCTCACCTTCCGGCTGGCTGGGCAGACTGGCCCGCAAAGCAGATCCCGCGCTGAAGCCTAAAATCATACCCAACGGCACAGCATGGCCGGAGAAACCAGCAGATCAGAAAGAAGCCCGGCAGCGACTCGGAATCCATCCAGCTTCAAGAGTTTTGCTCTTTGTTGCCCATGGCGGAACGGAAGCGGCCTATAAATCCGGACCTGAATGGAAAAGATACTGGCTGGAGATCAAGCAAGCCGTCCCTGAAGCTCTGTGCTTCGCTATTGGCGGCAAAAGTAATAGCAGGGATGGCGATTTCATCTCTATTCCCTATGTCCAAAGCGCCATGCTGGATAAATTCCTGTCCGCTGCAGATGTTCTGGCTTATCCAACCCTCGGGGACAACCACCCGCTGATTATCCTTGAAGCCATGGCCCAAAGCCTTCCGGCAGTAAGTTACGCTGTCGGCGGAATAGTTGAACAGATTTCGGACGGGGAAAACGGAATCCTGATTCCCCCTTATGAAAAACAAATATTTACCGAAAAGATATCCATGCTCTTAAAAAATCCCAGTCTCTCCCGGAAGATGGGCAGCAGGGGATTTCATACTGGTAAAAAACGCTATTCCAGTGAAAGAGTTCTCGGAGATTACACCAAATTATATTACAATCTTGTGTAATTCGGTGTTAACGTGTTATTATTTTATATATTTCCTAAATTATCACGTGATCCGGGTTGACTTTTTTCCGTGTTTAAACTGGAAATGACTTTATTAATCAGAATATGAAGATAAGAAAAATCTTTCATTAACAAGCATTTCAGGCTAACATTATAATGAGCTGATGCTGTTCCATTAAATGTTGCTTGCTCGATACATTCTTTTTTTCAGGGGAGGATGACAATGTCCCAAACTAATATTCTACTTGAATCAGGCACTAATGAACTTGAAATAGTTGAATTTTACATTGACGAAGTCGACAATGTACATGAAGGTTCCACTCGCCGCAGCTATTACGGAATCAACGTTGCCAAGGTCGTTGAAATTATCCGCCTGCCTGAGTTGACCGACATGCCCGATGCGGCAAACGATGCTGTTCTGGGTGCTTTTGATCTCAGGTCGGAAATTATTCCCCTGATCGATCTTAGCCGCAGAGTCGGTAAAAATAGAATCGAAGACGAAGCTCCCAAGGTCATCGTCACCGAATTCAATAAAATTTCTACTGCTTTTCTCGTCTCCGGAGTAACCCGAATCCACCGCATCAGCTGGGAACAGGTTGAAGCTCCGAGCAAACAGGTTTCTTCGCTGACAGCGAACTCCATCACTGGAGTGGTCAAACTCGAAGGGCGCATCGTTTTCCTGCTTGACCTTGAAAAAATAGTCGCTGACCTCAACCCGGACATGGACCTGACCGACGTGCCGGAAGCATCCCTCGTCGACAAGATCGAAAAACGTCAGCTCAAAGCACTGATTGCCGATGACTCCACCATGATCCGCCGTATGATCGGCCAGATGCTGGAAGATGCAGGTTTCCGTGTAACCAGAACCCACAACGGTAAAGCCGCATGGGATAAGATAGTGGAGTGGAAGGCCCGTGCTGAAGCAGAAGGCAGGGCTATTAACGATTTTATCGACATCGTAGTCACTGATATTGAAATGCCGGTCATGGACGGTCACAACCTGACCAAGCGCATCAAGGATGCCCCGGAACTGCGCCATCTGCCGGTACTGCTCTGCTCATCCATCATCACCGACACCCTTTACCACAAAGGTGAATCCGTCGGTGCAGATGACCAGATTTCCAAAGCTGAAATCAACCAGCTGGCAGAAAGGGTCTTCAAGCTCATCGAGAGAGCAGGAAACTAATAGTTTTCACCAACCTCGAAATAATCAAAAGCCCCGCAAGGACACCTTCCGGGGCTTTTCTACTTTTCAGGCAGCTTGAAAAGCTACTTAATCCAGATGATTGAGCACTGACGCCCTGTCTGCTTGTCCCTGCGATAGGAAAAAAAACTATCCGTCATGGAATAGGTACACAGGTCAACAGAGTAGATATTTCGCCGCGACAATCCAGCTTCATGCAGCTGGTCTATGGTCAATTTCCAAAGATCAACGGTGCTGGTCTCCTTATCATAATATGCTTCAAATCCCGGCTCGAAATCGGATTCAAAATTCACGAACTGGGCAACTGAAGGACTAAGACTTGGGCCGCGTACAGCCAGTAAATCCTTTGGATCACAGCTGTAACGCTCGCAGATATCCGCCACTCCCTTGCCCGGGAAATTAATGGAGTTTCCGCGCCAGCCATTGTGCAGTCCGGCCACAAAATCACCGTTTTTATGGGCGATCATGATCGGCTGGCAATCTGCGGTTTTGATCACCATGGCATGGCCTGCCGTTTTTGTGGCAATTCCGTCCCCTTCAAGAACAGGCTTATCCGCAGGGGAACCTTCCTCCAGATCATAATGCATAACATCGCCATGGACCTGAATACACTCATGCCAGTGGGTAATTCCCAACGATGCGGCAAACTCAGTACGGTTTGCCCGAACATCAAATGGATCATCACCCACATCATAGGAAATATTGCCCCCGTCATACGGGGATTTACAGCAGCCGCCGCTTCTGGTGCTGAAGGCCACCGAAACTTTCTCCAGTCCCGGAAAAACAAAAGGTATATAACTTATTTTTGCCATATCAATTCCTTATCTGTGCAGACCAGCTGCACATTTTTATCCCACGGTTCTATGGGGAAACCATCCACCAGCTGAAAGCTGTAGCAGACCCCCACGGACAGAAAGCCTTCCTTTTGTGGACGGGCCAGAAAACGATCATAATAGCCGCCCCCGAACCCGATACGGAAACCGTTGCGATCAAATCCCACCCCGGGGACAATAATCAGGTCAGGGGAAACCGCACCTGGAAACTCGCAACGGGTTCGGCATGGTTCCTTGATGCCGAACGAACCGGACATCAGATCCGCTTCAGCGCGAACCACGCCAAAATCCATCTGTCCCGGTTCATTTTTGCGACAGCAGGGCATGAAAAGTTTCTTGCCGCAATTCCAGGCATCCTCAAGCAGCGGGCGAACATCCACTTCGTTTCTGATGGGCCAATAGAGCAGAACTTCCCCGGCTTTATCCCATTCTTCAAGAGACATAACCGAGTCAACTATGCTGTGACTCATGGAATCCACATCCGGTCCGCGCATGGTTGAACGTTTTTCCAGAAGCTGCCGTCTAATTATTTCTTTATCCATCTCAATCACCTGTATCCCGGTTGTAATCATGAGATGGAAAAATTAAGCACAACCCGGTAACAAAAAGCAATCACCAAGTGCGACAATAATGAAAATTTATCTATCCCCAAAAAGCCCGCACCATTGCAACCATTGGTTTTTGGAGCCAATGATGCTATCCAGTATCCTTCTGGAAACAAGGACTGATACTACCAACAATCCAGCGATATATAAGCGGAGGCAGCATGGCTGAACCCCAAAAAAAATGGATCGCTTTCGGTGATATTCACCAGAGCCTGAGATTTGTGGATCTCATCCCGGAGATTGAAGAAGTTTCCGGTGTAATAGTCACTGGTGATCTGACAAACCATTCCCCGGCAGGGGCGGTTGAAAAAGTCTGGAACGCTATTTACCGCAAGAACAGCAGTATCCTTGCGCAGCAGGGCAACATGGACCGAGACAATGTTACTGAGTTCCTGAAATCAAAAGGAGCCAACCTGCATTGTGAATACCGTGAACTGGATGCAGGAATCAAAATCATGGGCGTTGGCTGTTCCATTCCAACTCCCTTCGGAACTCCCGGTGAAATTACCGAGGAAGAAATGGGCCGATATCTCGAAGAAACCCACGCCGGACTCGGGGACTACGCACAACTGCTGCTGGTCGTTCACGACTCTCCGTTCAACACCAAGCTGGATGTCATCGGCAACGGCATGCATGTCGGCAGTAAAGCTGTGCGTGATTTTATTGAGAAGCACCAGCCGGAAATTGTCATATGCGGTCATATTCACGAATCCAGCGGAGAAGATGTCATCGGCAAGTCCCGGATTTTCAATCCCGGCATGGCTTCAGGCGGCGGCTACGTGCTCGTTTCCGTCACTGACGGCAAGCTGGACGCAACCCTTAAGCAGATTTAATCATGAGTAAACTTAGATTTGTCTGGGTCGGCAAGGTAAAGGAACCCTTCTTCCGCGACGCCTGCGCCCATTATACCAAGAAGCTGGGACGATTCCACAAGCTGGAAGAAACCATCCTTAAGGATGCTCCTGGCAAGTTTCCGCCGCAAGACAAAGTAAAACATGAAGGCAAGGCCATCATGGGCAAAATAAAGCCCTCTGACATGCTTATCTGCCTTGATGAGAAGGGTAAGGAAATGACTTCGGTTGAGCTTTCCACGCACTTGCAACGCTGGACCGAAGACCCGAACCTGACTCCTACTTTTGTCATCGGGGGGCCTTTCGGATTAGCGGACGAAGTGAAAAATGCCGCCCGGATCAAGCTTTCACTAAGCAAAATGACCCTGCCTCATGAACTGGCCCGGACCATGCTGCTTGAACAGCTCTACCGCGCAGCTTCAATACTTCGCGGCTCGCCTTATCATCACGTTTAATAATACTTGGCCTCCGGCGGCTTAAACCCTTTTGAAAAAGGGTTTAAGAATCCCAAAAACCTTTGTTTCGGCTTCGCCGCCGGTGTTTATAAATTTGGCGGAAATCCTCGCCTTGGAGATATTTATGCTTAAAATGGATTACCTTGAAAAGCTGGAAAAATACATGACTTCCGGTGACATGAAATTCGAATTCGACAACGGAACTGAAGAGAAAAGATTTGAAATCCTCGAATTCCTAGAAAAACTCATGGATGTAGCTGAGATAGCCGACGAGCACGCCACCAAACTGATCTTCAAAGGCGGCCTGCTGGAACAACTTTCAGGCATGGGTCAGGAAAAAGAAGAGTAATAAAATTATCTCTAAAGAACGCAATAAGTATTAAAAGAAAAGGGCCCTCGGAGAATCTCCGAAGGCCCTATTTTTCGCACGGAAAATAAAATCTAAAGCTTGGTGACCCTGACCACCTCTTCGAGGGTAGTCACACCTTCTCTCACCAGACGGATACCATGATCCACCATGGTCTCACGGCCCATTACATCGGTAGCGTAAGCTTTAATACGGTCGGAAGACGCAGTGTCCATAATCAGGCCACGCATTTCTTCGGTAACCGGGATCAGCTCGTATACCCCGCGGCGTCCGCTGAATCCGGTAAAATTGCAATGCTCACAACCGGGCCCGGCAGTCTGTGTGGTAGGTAATCCTTCCGCATCATCAAAGAGCTTGTGGGTGTTCTGAGACACTTCCACTGTCTTGGAGCAGTGTTTGCAGTTAACACGCACCAGACGCTGTCCAAGCACTAAAGAGATGGAAGAGGCCAACAGGAACGGTTCAATGCCCATATCGAGCATTCTGGTTACCGCTGTAGCCGCATCGTTGGTGTGCAGGGTGGAGAGCACAAGGTGACCGGTCAGGGATGCCTGAACAGCAGTACTTGCGGTTTCCTGATCTCGAATCTCACCGACGAGGATAATATCGGGGTCCTGACGCATGAAAGAACGGATGGTTTCCGCGAAAGTCATGCCAGCAGCCTTGTTGACCTGCACCTGATTGATCCCGGAAAGCTGATATTCCACCGGATCTTCAACAGTTACGATGTTCTTGTCATCACGGGGCAATTCGCTGAGTCCGGCATAGAGACTTGTTGTTTTACCGGAACCGGTCGGACCGGTAACAAGTACAATACCATGCGGCTGTGCAAGGACCTTCCTGAACAGCTCAAGATCAGGACCTTTGAGGCCGAGGTCTTCAAGGTTAAGAATGTTCTTGGAGCGGTCGAGAATACGCAAAACAGCCTTTTCTCCGCTCATTGTAGGAATAGTGGAAACACGGACGTCGACTTCCTTCTGTCCGAGTTTGAGAAAAATACGTCCATCCTGCGGCTTGCGGCTCTCGGCAACGTCCATCTCACCCATGACCTTAAGACGGGCGATAACTGTAGGCTGAAGGCCTTTATCCAAACGTTTGACGGCCTTGAGCACACCATCCTGCCGGTAACGTACTACAAAGCCTGTGCCTTGTCCCTCAAAATGAATATCACTGGCTCCGGTAGCAATTGCCTGATGCAGTGTTTTGTTGACCAGCCTGACGATAGGCGCATCATCATGTGACCAACCGAGCAGATCCTGCCCGTCCTCTCCTTCAGCTTCATCAGAATCAGATTCAATAGCGCTTTCCTCTTCCCAGACGGTAAGCGCCTGTTCAAGCAGCGGAAAGAACTCTTCTTCCGCCACAATCTCAGACACCACATTCTTGCCCATTTTCCAGGCCAGAAAATCAGCCATAGGCAGGGAAGTTTCGTTCTGCAAAAGGAATTTAATCTCTGTATCGCGAACTTCAACAGGGATGAATTCACTGCGCTGGGGAAAGGTCAAAAACAGATCAACCACTTCCCGCGGAACCAGATTCAAATCATAGGAGGTACTCAATTTTTACGCCCTGCTAGCTATCAGACGAGGAAGAACTAACTTCGCCTGATTCTTCTGAGTCATTTTTGTAAGTATTGAATTCTTTATCGATAAAGCTTTCAAAACGCTTACGCTGCTGACGGTATTTATCCATCTTGGCTTTACTGATGGCTTCAAGCTGCTCGGTAGTCTGGATGATGCGGGCAGAAAGAAAAACCATCAAGGTCTGCTTGTTGTTGCTGTTGGATGTGGTTTTAAAAAGCCACCCCAGCAGAGGCAGATCGGACAAATACGGAATACCTGAATCTGAGCGGCTCTGATCGGACTTAATCAACCCACCGATAACCATGGTCGAACCGTCGGCCAGCAGAACCGTAGTGTCGGTAATGCGGTCGTTGGTAATCGGCAGGTCATCCGCAGTAGTAGACTCTGAAATTGTATTATAGGTCTGGTAGACGTCCAGCTTGATCAGTCCGTCTTCACGGTTGATGCGCGGAGTAATCTTAAGTTTGATACCAACATCTTTGTAGGAGTAGGTGGAAACAACACCGCTACCGGAAGTGGTACTTTCACCACTTTTGTAGGGTCTGTTCTCACCGACGAAAATTTCAGCTTCATTGTTATCCAGAGTCATGATCTGGGGAGCGGAAATCAGGTTGAAGTCAGTTGCGGTTTTGGTGAAGTTGACCAGTGCACCGATGGTGGGAAAAGTCTTTCCCGCATAAGAGATAGTGTCACCAAGAACCCCCATGGAGTAACCACCAGGCATAGCCGCTGGATTGGTTGTGTACCCGGGAAGGTTGCTTCCCGAAGTCTTGGTGTATCCCAAAGTAGCGACACTACCGCCCATTTCAATACCGCCCTGCCATTCAACACCGAATTTTTTGGTGTTTTCCAGAGAGGTTTCAAGAACCAGGGCTTCAATATAAACCTGATCCTGAGCCTGGTCCAACTGTTCCACAAACTTGTCAATCTGAGGAAGCTGATCGGGGCTGGCCATTACGATGAGAGTGTTGGTAGTCTCATCTGCGGAAATCTGGATTTCGTTTTCATCATCGGAATCGGATGACTTATTCTGCTGGTTTGCAGTATTTTTATTTGCGCCTTTTGCTGATGGAATAGCACCGCCGGAGGTAAGACTTTTCAGCACCTCGCCGGCAACAGTAGCTTCGATGTTATGGACCCTGTAAATCTTCATCTTTGAGGAAAAAGACTCATTACTCGAGCGGTCAAGCTTTGAAATCAAGCTTTTGATGTTCTCGATCTGCTCTGAAGTGCCGGAAACCAGCATACTGTTGGCCCAGTCGAGGGATTCAATGACCGGGGGTGTTCCGGCTTTACCGCTCTTTGATAATTTCTGGTAAAAAGAGATCAGCTTGTTTGCAACGGTCATAGAGCTGGTCATCTCAAGCTCAATCAAAGCAGAATCCTGCTTATCTCCGGCTCTTTCAAGAATTGCCAGCAGCTTCTTCATCTTATTAACATTGTCCTGCAGGTCGCGAACCATAACCGCGTCGGCCATAGGCACGGCGGTAACCTTTCCGATACGGGAAGCAACCTGAACAAGTACGCCCTGAACTTTAGCAGGGTCCATCTTACCTTCGAGCTGAAAAATAGATGTGATGATCTCTTCGCCATTACCCGGAGAGGGTGAGGCTTTAACGTCTGGAGAAATGAGTTTCGCATCGCGCACAGGCAACACATAGGTAACGTTATCACGGGTCACGGCATTAAATCCGGCTCCGGTGAGAACTTCCTGAAAAACAGCCATGAGTTCAGGCTCAGTAAGGGATTGTCCGGCATAAATGCTGACATGCGTTTTCGGCAGTGTCTCTTTCTGAAAAACAATATTCCGCCCAGTGTAACGGCCGACAAACTTGATGAATTCTACGAGGGAAATACTCTCAAGATTGGCGTGAACACCGTCACCACCTTCTGGCTGGGCCATTGCAGCAGGAACAGAAAGAGAAATGGACAAGACCAAAGTGACAAAAAAAACACTTAATTTCTTCAGCATATTCAGCTTCATAGGCTCCACCGGACTTCCGGCAAGATCTTATATTCTCTGCAAAAAAATCACCAATCCTGATGATAATTTTCCAGTTCAGACGTTCTAATGTTGCATCCCTGCAAGCATCCTACACTTATAAAGGCCCGTCAAGCTTTCCCACTTCCGGGCTTGATTACATAAACTGATAAAACAAAAATGCGTTGTATGCAAAATGGATAAGTGTTGAGGAAACACAACTCCTGTACCTTTGCCAGATATACCCGAAAGCAAGGGACGGAAAAAATGTCAGCAGTGCCCAATGCACAGGCTGATGAATAAGGTGAACACTGGCAAAAGTTGCCGATGTAATCACATTGGCCAGACTCAACGGTCCCAACCGCCACTTGTACTTCAGGAGTCTGTCTATACCCTCCTGCAGCAGAAATCTGAAAAAGAACTCCTCAAACATCGCCTTGAAAAACAATGTGGAAAGAGTGAGTTTTATATCCGGCTCAGGAACATAAAGCCCCACGAATCCCAATGATAAAAACAAATAAAATATAGGATCGGTAAGGCTGATTGCCCCCCATTTAAACTGGTACCAAATCCCTTTCAAGATTCGGTTTACGAAAAAATCATAAACCATAAGTTTCTTTATCTATATCAAATGTTATTAAATCTAAATAGTTGGAAAGGGCTACAGACCAATCCACTCTCAAGAAGCTACTTCTTGTAGCAGGTTTACACTCTGTCTAAAACCCTTAAAAGCACATCTTCGGGCAAAACTTTAGTCAAACAAGCCAGATCGCCCCGTTCGCAGCTCTCCTTTCCGCACGGCTCGCAATCCATCCCGGCCACGATTTCTTCGTGTTCCGGAGAAGGAAAGACCCAGCTTCCTGAAGAACCGGGCATAACAATGCTCTGAGTTCCAACGGCCACAGCAAAATGCCTCGGAGCAGAACAGTTCCCGATATGCAGCACTGCCCTTTCAATCAGAGCAGCCATGAGGCGCAGGGAACCGGGTTTATCCAACAGCACACACTGGTCGGGTACACCGGATTCTTCCCTGACTTTCAGGGCGACATCCTTTTCGCCGGGACCGTAGAGCAGAAAAAATTTAAAATTAGGGCGTTCCTTGGCTGTCAGGCCGATCAGCTTGCCGTAATATTCCTCCGGCCACTTCCGGGTATACCTTCTGTGAGAGGCATCAATGGTAATCAGCTGCTCATCATCAGTGACACCCAGGGATTCGAGGCAGGAATCAGCTTCGGCCCGCTCTTCATCCGAGACAAAAATCCTGGGACGTTCAGAGTTCCAGTCGATGCCCAGAGGCTTAAGCACTCCGGCCTTATACATGCCTGCATAGCCCGGTGGAATTGATTCCGGCCAATGGGTATACAGCCAGCGGTTGTACCACGGCGGCATTTCAGCAAGTTTTACCGGGGCATCACTAAACAGTACCACCCAGCGACAGCGGGGTAATTGCTGAAAATCCACAATCAGGTCATATCCAGACCGGCCGACTTTCCAATAGAAGGCAACTGCTTTCAGAGGATTACGCAGTTCTTTTTTCTTGATTGCCCAGACATGGCTGACTACCGGGTTATTATCAAAAACCTGTGTGCACTTTTCTTCAGTTAAAATATGAATTTCTGCATTTGGAAATCTTTTATGCAAAAGCGAAACAGAAGGAGTTGCCAGAACAACATCACCAATCTGGCGCAACTGGCAGACAAGAATCTTTTTTGGATCAAGGGATGAAATATCTTTCACTATAAAAAGCTCACAAGTATTGTACAAACATCTATGATGTCAGAAAGGACGCAATAAAGCATACCCGTCCGCTAAAGTCCAGACAAGGCAAAGCCGGTATGCTGCACTCAGCATGCCTGCAAATAAACCAGCACTCCATCCCGGTCAAGCAAATGCATCAGACCTGGCTCCCGCCATTCAGAACCAAACAGGCAATATCTCTTTTTAAAAACAACTTTGACAAAAACAGCGCAGTTCAATTAAATTAAAACTAAGTACATTTCATTATCCACAACACCAAAGAAACGGGAGAAATCATGAAAAGACTGACTTTGTGCTTCATTGTTTTACTCATCACGGCCTTGGCTTTGCCCTATAGCGGATTTTCAGCAGAGACAAGAATGAAAGACACAACCCTACAGTTAAAATATTCTCCCATTGATATTGAACTGCCTCCGTGCCCGGTGAAAATCGCGGTAGTTAAATTCACGGAAAGCAAACCAATTAAAAAAATCGGGCAGAGCAAGCTTTTCAATTACTACCCCTCCGTAGACATCGGCACATGGATGGGACAGGCAGTATACAAGCAACTCAAAGCCGCAGGTTTAAACGTTAAGTACTTTGAAACTATGGACGAAGCAGGTGATCGTGTTATCATCACCGGCATAGCTAACAAGGTATACATTAATCGCCCCGGCCAGTTTGAGATGGATTACAAAGTTCGGCTTGACGGCATGGTCACCGAAAACAACAAACTGCTTTTCGCCCAGAATTATACCTCCAAACAAAAAAAGGATATGTCCAACACTGGAGACAACGCCGGTAAACTCATGGCCGGACTGCACGACATTTTTACCCTCTTTCTCCCGCAAGCAATAAAAACGATTAACGAAAACCGATAACTATTTACGCAATGAACATCACAATAAAATGTCCGGTGCATCTTTGATGTACCGGACATTTTATATACACTGAAGAAGGTATATTATTTTGCCAAGTAAGCTTGCTTAGAACATAAATTACCGCTATTAGAACCATCCCCGACCTGCATCTTATCTGACACTACTTTATCCTTAACAATCTTCTTTTGAAGGCGCCGAGCGTAATACAGTAACAAGAGCAATGAACAGCTTTATCAATAATATAGAATACTATCTTCCAGAACATACAATTGACTGCCATGAGCTGGATAGAATTAAACCACACTGGCATGTGCGCAACTCACTTCCCAAAACAGGAGTGCGCTACCTTCACCATTCTGAAAAAGACGAAACAACTTTGCAGATGGCCCATAAAGCCGCATCAAAAGTTCTGAAAGGTCTTCCCGAAGATGAACTGCCAGACACCTTGATCGTCTGTACTCAGACCCCTGACCAACTGCTACCTCATGTCTCCGCCTGCTTGCAGCATGAGCTCGGACTTCCGTCATCAACCAAATGTTTTGATGTAAGTCTCGGTTGCAGCGGATATTGCTACGGTCTCTCCATTGCTTACGGCTATATGGCAGCAGGAATTTCTGAGCGGGTACTTTTCGTCACCGTAGATAATTACTCCAAAGCCATTAACCCGGAGAATAAGACATCATTCCTTATTTTTTCTGACGGCGCAGCAGCGACAATTATCGATAAACCTGCCACTGCTCCTTCATTTCTCTTCGGAACTGACGGAAGCCGCAGCGAATCAATACGCTGTCTTAACACCGGAATCAGCGTTGTCACCGGAAAGGAAGCAGACACTCCTATCGCAAGACCGGATATGCAAATGGACGGGTTCAAGGTTTTCCAATTCACGGTGAAAACCATCCCTGACGAAATCAGAAAACTGGCCGAACAAGCCGGAACGGGTATGGAAGGAATCGACCTTTTCGTCTTCCATCAAGCCAGCAACAAGGTTCTTGAATCACTTGCCGACAAGCTGAACATCCCGGATGATAAGATGATAATGGATCTGTACGAGGTAGGGAACACCACTTCATCCACCATCCCC
>PPCM01000472.1_pt1 | contig 36734 bp, 27 predicted proteins | sample 1555541 | NCBI WGS metagenome assembly PPCM01 (sample SAMN05284479, study PRJNA326546) | Marine sediment metagenome, whole genome shotgun sequencing project. | isolation source: marine sediment | place: Germany: Wadden Sea | collected 2012-09-05
GAGTCACATGGGCCGGCGTGGGCGGCGCCGTCATGCGCGAGGTGTGCCGCGTCGCCGACGTGCTCCAGCGCCCGATCTTTCCCGAGAACAGCAAGCAGGCGAACGTCCCGTTCTATGAGCGCCACGGGTTCGTTATGAAGGAGACGATGGGCATCATCATCAACGACGACGCCCCCACCCTGTGGATCATGGTCCGCGAGCCGGTCGCCGCCGAGCTCACCGCCGCTCCTTGATGAATGATTCGCTTTTCATGTTGACTGGCAGTTCCGGACGCCCATTGTTGGTTGAGGGCTGGAGGTGGCGACCGTGGGGGACGACGGGGCCCTGCTGTGGCACACCATGGAGCTGTAAATCGGGGGCTGGCGGTCGTTGAGCCCATTGGGATGTCTGCTGGGGAGTGGGGTCCAGATCGTTGGTCGTGTGGCACTGGACGGCGCCTTGTGGGACTGAATCGGCCGGGGAGGTCTGGTCGCTGACTGGCCATGACTGGCCGGTGTTGGTGGCGTTCGTGTCTCTGGTTGTGCCCACAAGAATGGCGCCACTCCCACGTTCATCGCATCCCAGGAGGGCCACTCACAGTGCATCGAGGTTCTTCACAAGCTGGGTGCCGATGTCAACAAGGCCAACAAGAATGGTGCCACCCTCACGTTCATTGCAGCCCAGAACGGCCACTCACAGTGCATCGAGGTGCTTCACAGGCTGGGTGCCGATGTCAACAAGGCCAACAAGAATGGCGCCACCCCCATGTTCATCGCAGCCGAGAAGGGCCACTCACAGTGCATCGAGGTGCTTCACACGTTGGGTGCTGACGTTAACAAGGCCAGGAATGATGGCACCACCCCTATCCAGATGGCCGAGCATAAGGGCCACTCCGAGGCCGCCGAGGTCATCCGTCGGCTGGCGGTGGAGCCGATTATGAAGGACACATGGTTTGATCCGAAGGACATAAACTGAACATAGTGCCCCTGGATTGAGATGACGTTTACCACCGGTTGCGGCCTCGAGGTCCACATTCAGTCCACGATAGTAGCGCCCTTCCCCGCCTCCGCCTCTCGGGCCCCGCCATCCCCGAACTCGACCCGGTCGACTGGGAGCCCGACGACTCGGCCACCCGCTCAATGAGGGACGCGATGGAGGCGCGGGACCTCGACGTCGGAGGTCGGGATGATGTGGTGCGACGGGACGGGGTGGGTGTGCCGGTGTTGGGCTCAACCGACTGAAAGAAGTGACAAACACGACCAAGCGTATGGATAAACCGTGTTTACATCATCTACATCGAATGCCAGTGGAGGTACCGCTCAGGCTCCACAAACTGGTACAGTCGCACGGTACCGTCCTCGCTGCAAGACACGAGCATTGATCCGTCAGGCGAGAAGTCCATGCAATGGACAGGACCGAAATGGCCGGTGAGGGTGCCCAGCTTCTCGGCCATAATCTTGTCATAGAAGCTCAGATGGAACTGATCGTCCGTAGCGGCCGTGGTGGTCACTTCCTTGGCATCCTGCCCGCCCGCAATGGCGAGCTGGTCAATCTTGGGGTGGATGGCAATGCAGCGGCATGGTAAGCGGATAGAGTATGTCTGCTTGAGGTCGTGCGTGGCGGCGTCCCACAGCTTGGCCTCGTTGGACTTGTAGCCGGCCGTGCAGAAGTACGTAAAGTCGCGAGACCACACAATCTTGAGTACAGAGCACTCATCGTTGCCACTGTGGGCGTCGATGGTCTGCTCCGTGTCGACCGCGCCCGTAGCGGGGTCCACGAACAGGACCTGGCCCTTGGCAGTGCCAATCATCACGTACTCATCAAGAGGCGTCCAAGACACGCACGACGTGTCAGCCACGACGGCCCGGATGGACTCCTGGGCATCGCTGTCAGCGGCCTTCAGGTCTGTGATGACGAGGTCGGGCTTGCTGAAGTCCATCTTGATGGGGTCCCGGGTGGACAGGTCAAGAGCAGCGGGGGGGATCGAGTAGACCCGAATAGAGGCGCTAAAGCTCAGGAAACGGTTGTTATACACGACAAACTTGGTCCCGCAGGACGAGATCTTGATGGAATCGCCGCCAGAGTCGGGGTAAGGCAGGAAAGCAAGAAGATCCCCAGTGTAAATGTTCCAAACGCAAACACCACCCCACGCACCAGTGACCAGGATGCGGTCATCGGGGGTGATGTCAAGGCAGTTAACAGTCTTGGTATCCGCCTTAGGATGGGTGTAGTGGCCCATCATCTCGCCGTTTGAAGATCTCCAGAGCACAGTTTTCCTATCATCACTGACTGTGACGAAAAAATCACCAGCATGGTTAAACTGAACGGCCTTCACTGGCCTATCATGCTCGTTTAGCTGGAGCGGCCTCACAGGAGTGTTCTCAGGGAAGTTCATGCCTAACACAAGTTAAGTTGAGTCATCGATTTATACGGTGTCGTGAAATGGCCTCCTTCAAGGTTTCTGACTCCGTATATGACATGTAGGGCAAATTGCTGTCATGTTGCAGCATTGTCTGAAGATCTGAGAGGCTATATTGAGTCTTCACCGTTGTTGAGCTCAACAGCACTTTACTTGCCGAAACCTGTCCCCCAAAAGTGGGTGGGAACAAACAATGAGTCGCATCATCTGCACCTAGTCACAGCGGCAATAAATGCGACGAATTGTGAAGTTCTATAAACTTACTGTTTTGTCCGGAAACCATAAAAGTGAAACTCGGCTGACGTGATGGCAAAAGCCAATTCAACCATCATGCGATGGTTTTTGAACCATTTTGTCGATGTAGAAAGTGCGTTCTTTCTCTCATTTCGAGAAATCTTTGAGAACGCCGTTGATGCGACAACAATCCACTCCCCGACGCCCCATATCGACATCCAGATCAAGAAACTGTCCAAAGCAGAGCGTAACCAATCCATAGCAGCTATGCGCACCAACAAAACTGTACAGCAGATGGCCATTGACCTTGAAGCCGACATCGACCTGTTTTCGCTGATCATTCGGGACAACGGCTGCGGCCTGTCCGCCGACACGATGCCGGCACTCCTAGGCAAGGTGTTTTCCAGCACCAAAGGCCGCGGTGTCGAAAACACAGCGAGTTCCGCCGGCTTGTTTGGCCTGGGGGTGAAGTTTGCCGCCGTGTGGGCTGGCCTCTGCGGATCTCGCATCCTGGCCGAGTCGACGACCCCGGGGGACGATCAGCTACACTCCATGACGTGGACGGTGTCCAGCGGGGCGCCGTCTACCATGATGACATCCACGGAAACAGATATCGCATCGGGGACGACCATCTACCTCACTGGATTAGGGGGGTCTGGCGCTATTGGCGATATCTGGCGTTATCTATCCGTCTGGGCCATGCTAAACCTCGCTCGGGTGACCCTCAACGGCGACCCGGTCACCCCCCCCCCGCCCCCGCCTGACCCGGTGATAATCGAGTCGGCCACGTCCGGCGTCGCCTCCGTGACGTTGGCCGTGTCACTCGCCCCACCCCGCCCCCGACCAGTGGTGGGTGTACGTGTGATCGCGAACACTGTCCCCATCCCCGCCGCCGCGAGTGGGGTGTGTCGATCCATGCTGGCTGGGGTCAAGGCCGGCCTGGGGGTGGTGGTTGATGGCCCCTCCGTTCCTAATGGATACACCCTTGACACGCCGTGCGACCCCCACCCGATATTAGGTCGGGTTGAGGTGACTGTGATAATAAAGGACGCGCGGTTCGCCGATCCCACCAAGGCGACCGTGACTATCACCCGGACCCAGGCTGCTGATGTGAGGCAGGCGCTGCGGGTCGCGCTCGATGGTGTGATTTCTGTTCATTCTGATTTATCGCCCGACGCTGCTGATAAGAAGCTAATTCAGGAGATCTACCACCCCAACCTCGCTGCGGCCGTCGCTGAGATCGTCACCGGCGGGAGCGACCGCATGAAGGACAGCGCGCTGCGGATGCTGGGCCTGGGTCTGGACGCGACGACCGAGGACGTTTATCTAGCCGTGCTCCAGAGACTGCCCCAGGGTTGAAACGGAGTGATAAATCACGTTTACTGATGGGTTGGCCTCATCCCGACAGCACGTGAGCCCTGGTCACCATCCTTGACTGCTCGCAAATGATCAGAGATACTGGTCCATATCCACATCAGTCTCGCTGCATCGAATAAGGGTGACCCCAAACGGCAGGATGGGTCCATAAACGATGACGGCCAGGCCCGATTGCGAACGCAGACCAGTGGCGTTGAGCTCAGTTTATGTTCTCCCGATGATCGCCACGACGCAGACACCGACTGGGATCGGCGTGATCGGAATAGACACATTTATCATCCAACATCAGCGACACTGACAGTCACTCAGATGGCGGTCGAGGCCGTCGAGGGTCAGCACCGGGCGCTCGATGCCGTTCCGGGGCGGGTTGGGGCATCGCACCTCAAGGCTGCCAATGAGCTGCTTCACGGTGAAGTTCGGCGCGATCGGCCGAGCCTGTCCCCTGCACGTGGGGCAGGTACTCGCATTCGAAAGGGCCGTCTGAAGACAGGCCTTGCAGAAGGTGTGCCCGCAGCTGGTGCTGGTCGGGTCGACCATCACGCAATAGCAGATGGAGCAGCAGAAAGCCTCGTTAACAGGGCGGACGAACGAGAGCGTCCGGTCGCCGTAGTCCTCCATATTCAGGTCGTTGGCGATGGACGGCCTCGGGTCTCGTGCTTGCCTGAACCGAGAAAAGTAGCCGACAAGCCGTTGCATGAGTGTTAGGGCCAGCCGACGGGTGAGCTCGGCGACCTCGGGGTGACCATTTCGCCCGGCGGCCTGGGCGGGGGTGGCGCCATCATTCTTGGCCTGGCTGACATCGGCACCCAGTTTGTGAAGCACCTTGATGCATTAAGAGTGGCCGTTCTGGGCTGCGATGTACATGGGGGTGGAGCCATTCTTGTTGGCCTTGTTGACATCGGCACCCAGCCTGCGAAGCACCTTGATGCACTGCGAGTGGCCCTTAGCGGCTGCGATGAACGTGGGGGTGGTGCCATCATTCATGGAATGGTTGAAATCCGCACCACCGACACCAGCCTAGCGATGAACGCGAACGGAGACGTTAATAAACCAGGAACTGCTGATGGGGTACCAATAACAGTATTTTACATCAGCCCATGGTCATCTCGACGCTGCTGCACGTCTGCTCGAGCAGCTTGAGCAGCGTCTCCTCGGTCGCCTCTCTTTCGCGCCGCTCGCCCTCGACATCCTCCATCATGCGCGTCGACACCTCCTCGAGCATCTGGAACATGGCTGTCGCGCTCTGCTCCCGCACTTTGCGTTCGGCCTCAATCGTTTCGGTTACAGCAAGGAGGTCCTCCTGAAGGCGCCGGATCGCCCTCTGGTACTTCTCGTCGCGGCCGGCCCGGTCCTCGCGAAGGCTTGTGCTGAGCGCAGCCACGCGCTCCCGGACCTCGCGCTGGTTGCGATCGTACGCCTCCTCGCGCAGCTTGCGATCGTTGGCCAGATCCATGCGGAGGTTGAACGTCTTCTCGTCGATAGCCTTGAGGACGCGGTTCTCAGCCTCCTTTCGGTGGGTCCGCTCGGCGTTGAGGTCCAGGGACGCGCTGCTCTCGACAAGGCGAAGCTCTTTGGTTTTTTGCTCGTCCAGCATGTCGCGGGCGACGTGCTGTTGGGCAAGGCCCTCCTGTAGGCGGCCGATGGCGTCCTTCACGCGCGACATGTGACCCTTATCACTAAAAATCCGATCAACACGCTCATCAAGCTGCTTAATCTTAAGCTCCATATCAGCACGGCGAGCTTGCTTCTCTTCGGATAGATTGACCTGGATTCCGCTCAGCTTGCTCGTCAGACTCCTGATTCTGAGCTGACTCGGAGAGCTAGTGTCAATAGGGATCGCCTGGCGATCACCATTCACAACAGACTGCGACAGGCGGCTATAGTAATTGGTTGCACCTGACGTCAGGCTCTCAACCGTCAGCTTTGGCGTGTGAGACATGCGTCTTTTCGTCGTGATTTATAAATTCAAGAATGAGAACTTGTGTCGTTATGCAATGTTGGACTGTATTTTAGACGCAAATTATGCCATGTTGGGCTCGGAATTAACGCATTAATTTTCTCGGGAGTTGAAGCCTGAGTCGTCATTACGATGCTTGCGAGCGCTAAACCAAAACGCGATACCCGAGTGAAACCGGGCGTGTGTTAATGAAAAGCGCGAAAAGACTGGGATCGAAAACGTTTATTTCTTGCACAGAATACTGGATTTGTGAGAGCGGCTGCACTCAGCGCCGGCCCGCTTGCTGCATCTGGTGCTGTTGCTGCGCCTGTTGCTTCGTGATCCCGTCTGCGGGGGGCCTACCAAGCCCCTTGGCCTGGAAGCCCTTCATGTGAAGCTCTGGGGACACAGCCATCATCGCTGGGAGGGAGAAGAACCGGATCTGAGACCCTCGGATGAACACACGGTCCATATACTTCGTCTGACCATCCCTGGCGATGTAGGTGACGTTTGCAAGGTTGGCATTCATCGTATCATCCATACTGTGCATGATACCACGGTACATCTCATTCGACTTCAGCTCAATCGTCACGTTATGTCCAACACACTCATACAGAATCTTCAAAGGGATGTTGATCACCATAACGAGACCACTTCTTCTCTCTGCTATAAAAAACTATAAATTGACGCGGGGTATTCGGAAGAGGAGAGTCGTTGGATGTTAGGACATGGGGTCGAACGTCTTCTGGGATCTCCACGCCAATGGTGTGAAGGGCGGTGAACTCCAGAAGCACAGCACCACCTGGTACCCACCAAAAACTTGACAGTTCGAGTCAGCGAAGCAAATATGTGAGCACAACCCAATGATTTATGAGTTACTTAGGGCCTCGATACAACATGCCACTGGCAATCTGCTTTGCCTTAGTGGCAGACACAAGCACCTCAGCCAATTTGAGGCTGAAGGCGAAGGCAGCACCGGGCCCAGCACCGGTGATCACGTTACCGTCCTTAACTACAGGCTCGTCGACGTACGTAGCGCTCTTGGGGAAGTGCTTCTCGAACGAGGGGTAGCATGTGGCAGACTTCCCGTCGAGGATGCCCCACGGTGCAAGGGCCGTGCCAGAAGTAGCACAGATGGCGGCGACAACATGTCCTGCGCGGTGGTGCTTCATGACGACATCCTGCACGGCGGTGGACTTGCCAAGGATGTTGGCGCCGGGGAGACCGCCAGGGAGGATAACAGCGTCAAAAAGTGTATCTTCATGGACCATAAGGGAGTCTACGGTCATCTTAACGTTCTGAGCAGAAGTAACTACCAACGGCTCTTTTGTTTTCGACTCTGAGGCCTGAACAACAGTCACACCCGCCCTTGTAAGGACATCGATCGGAGTTATGGTCTCAATAGACTCGAAGCCCTCTTTAGGGATGATAATAAGTGCGCTTTTCGCCATGTACGCTTTGTTTGATTGAGTTTTCGAAATTGACACTGACTGACTTATCGAGTCGCGTATGTCAAATCAAAACAACGTGTTTACAACAAAGCGATATGTCTCGTCCTTTACTAAGCAAAGAACGCCTTGCTCTTCTTCATGCCCATTGCACGGCCCTTGTTGGAGTACATCGTCGACTTGACTCCCGGCGCGGCCCGCTGCTGGGTGTGGACGATGGTCGCCGCGCTCACGTACTGGTCCATGACCTCATACGATGTCTCGAGCGTCTCGAGCACCTCCTTGATGTTGGCGATGTACTCATCCTTGGCGGCCTGGTCAATGCTGGACGCCTCGACGCGAGAGATCATGGCCTGTAGGGTCTCCTTGGCCGCGGACTCGTTCGTCCGAGCCAACTTGCGGGCGTCGGCCATGCAGGTGACAATGTCGCGCCGAATGATGGTTTGGTCGACCAACGTGTCTCTGCTGAGCTCTGTCTCGCCCGTACGGCCAATCATGAGGCCCACAGGCTCGGTGGAAACTGTCGTCTTGTCCTTGACGTCGAAATACGACACGGTGAGTTTCATGGCTTCCCATTCGGGGGCAGGGGAAGCCAAGGCGGGCACCTTGAAGGTCAGAGGGATGTCCTTTCGCTCACCGCTGCTGATATCGGTCGGTAGGCGGCACACGACCGAGCCATCGTTGTCCTTTGACGCGGTGGCTCCTGCGAACACCGATTTCTCGTCGATGACGACGCCTTCGCTCGGAGAGAGAGTTATAACGACCGTAGATGCGCAAGTTGACACCAGACCGCCAAGAATGTTGCCATAGACGTCAGCAATGTCACGGTTAACCGCAATGGGGTTGTACAACCCGCCCGACGACTCGGCGAGGGACGAAAGGAGCCCGGTGTCGTGGTTACGGCCGAGTCCGATCGTGTAGAGCGACATGGAGTGGGCCGGGCGTAGCATGGCCTCGAGCAGGGGGCCGGTACGCAGCCCACCGTCGTTGCGCCGCTGCACAGGCCGAGGCCGCAGCTGGCGCTGTGTCTGGTCACGTGGCCGACCGCGCCCAAACAGGCGGGCGATGGGACCGGGGGCCCTGTTGGCGCGCATGTTGGGCGGCATTTGCTGCATGGGCATCTGGACATGCTGAGTTTGGACTTGCTGCATCGGCATCTGCACCTGCTGCTGCATTGGTATCTGTTGGATCTCCTGTTGGATTTCCTGGAGGACATCCTCATCGCCGTTGTCCACGTTAGCTTCGGGCATGGCATTCATCATGCCCTGGATCTGCACTTGGACGTCTTCGTCTTCCGCTTCGAGCTCGCTGACGGCGCCATCGATAACGGTGCGGTCCCCGCTCATAAGCCGTCTGATCTTCTCGGAGATCACAGTGGCGTCACTGTCGCCCACGTTAGCATAGCCGTCCGTCAGAAGGATGAGGGCCCCGACGGGGTTGGGCTCCTCGCGGTGACGCAGCTCAATGAGGCCCTGGTAAAGGGCAGGAGCCAGAGCCGTCGCTGAGAACGCCCCGATGTTCGCATCAATGAGTCTGTTGGTGGCAGCCTTATCAGTAACCTTGCTCAGGGGCAGGACGGATTTGACTTCACTGCAGAAGGAAATGATGCCAAGTCGGTCGTTCTCGGCCAGTTCTGACACAAGGAACTTAAGGGACGCACGGAGGAGCTGCTCACACTCACCGCCCATTGAGCCGCTGACATCAACTACGCACATGATGTCGATTGCCGGGCGATCAGGGATTTCTTCGTGCTCAACCTCAGGAACGACAATTGAAGCGACCGCAGAAGCGTCAATTGTGTCGGTATGATGAATAGTTCGATAGTTAGATGCAAGGAAGGTCTGCATTCGGTTTCGGTCTCTTCCAGTTTGTGACAACCGTTCGATTTACAAAAGCTAGTCAACCAGCAAAACCGGCGGTATTCAGTGCTGCGTCACCGAAATAAAGCTGTTTCACATGGCCATCATTAACATTGTCAATCGACTATTTATAGTTTCCAATTCGGGAGTCAGGTGCAGACAAACGAAAACAATAATCAAAAGCCATCGACCGTTTTCCATCTTCAAGAACCCCAATACATCTCCGATTTACAGGTTGGTAGTGATGATGCTGTTCTTGGAATGGATCATCACGGTGGGCGGCAGGTTGCGGGTGAGGGGCTCAGCGACGGCGAGCCAATCGTCCGCCACGTCGCGTCCCGGGACGATTGGGAGGGTGAGGACGGTGGCGGCCGTCATGCCGGACTCCCTGCGGATGAGTGTGTTGAGCGCGGTGACCTCCTCGGCGGGGGCGGGGATGGTGCCCTCGTAGTCCGCACCATCATCGGTAAAGAGCCGCACGCTGGTCTGGGCGGGTGTGGCGAGCTCCTTGTCGATGATGTGGACGGCGGCCTTGATGCGAAGATCCTTGAGGATGCACGTGATCTGATCGTGCAGTTCACCACGCTTCTTGTCGACCACCTCGGCGCCCTTAGTAATGTGTCTTGACGAGTCGAACACGGAGCACACCCGCAGCTTGGTGTGATCCTCGTACAGGGTCGACCTACCGAGCATCATGGCGAACAACAGGGCGAGTTCCTGGGACGGCACGAGGACGTCATCGGTGACCATGGATCTGTACGGGTTAAGGCGGAGAGGGAAGAGCCAGACGTCGACGAACATGTGGTCCCGCGGCATGGTGGGCGACGAGAGGGGGAAGGGGACGAGCGGCCGGGTGTGGGTGAGGATGTCGGCCTCGTCGTACGTCTCGAAGTTGCGGGTGATGACGAGGTTCTTGCCTCTGGCGTGGCAGTCGTTGAGGATGTCGATGTACTCGCCCAGCCCGATAGGCTCGCGGCCCTCCTGGGCGGCGCTCGTCTCGGTCATGGCGGCGAGTACCTCGGTCACATCGACCACGCGGGTGCCTCTACCGACCGTGTGAGTCACTTGGGGGGGAAGGCGGGTGACGGAGCCAGCCTGGCCGCGACGGGGGTTGAAGAGCTCGACGACGACCGTGTTGGGCTTCATGAAGCCGAGGCCGGCGGTGGCGAGCAGGTTGGCGGCGCCTTCCCGAGTGGTGGGGGCGGTGACGGCCTCCCCGAAGGCCTTTAGGTGCAGGGTCTTGACGGCGCGGGACCAGGCAGCGCGGACTGCGTCAGCGCGGGGGATGGTCTCATCGATCGAGTCGCCCACAACGGGGGTCCCGACGACGTAGAGCCCGCCCTTCTTGAGGTTGTTACAGAACTTGGCGAGGGGCAGGGTCGACCTGGATACGCGGCCGATGTCGAGGAGGAGGAGCTGGGGCCTCCAGTACTTGACGTGGTCCTTGCTGACGTCAAGACGGAGGAGGTACTTCCTGACTTGGTGGTAGATGAGGGCCTGTGCGATATCGCCCCAGCCGGTGACGGGGGCGCGGTAGTGGATGAAGACGAAGAGGACGATCATGGCGATGAAGGACACTGATGCCCAGAGGGGCTGGGCGATGAACATGAGAGCCGTCGACCCGATACACCCAATGAGAGCCGTCCATTTCGAGACGAACGGCCAGAGCGGGCGGAAGTTGGGGGCACCGGAGATGAGGTGGACGAAACACGCGAGGTTGACGATGCTGTAGGACATGAGGAAGAACATCGAGTCGATGGGTGCCACGAGGTTCAGGTTACCCACGAATAGGGCAGACTGGGCGAGGAGGTAGGTCGCGATGACACCGATGCGGGGCTCGTCGGTCTTCCCGCTGCCGATGCCGAAGATGCCGAGGAAGGGGATGAGGTGGTCTCTGGCGAGGGCCTGGAGGACACGGGAGGCACCGATAAGGGAGGCGAGGGCCGCGGCGAGGGTCACGACCCATGTGGCGGACGCGATGATCCATTTCCCGAAGGGTGTGATGGCTACGGCCTGGATGATGGGCATGTTGTCCCGGAGACCTGTGGGACCGTCTCTGGAGGTGGTGAAGGCCATAAGAGTCATGAGAGCGAGGTATACAAAGCACGTGGTGCCGAAGGCGGAGAGGGTGTACACGGGGATGGCACGGGCGGGGTTCTTGAGGTCGCCGGACATGTTGACGCCCGCCATGATGCCCGTGCACGCCGGGAAGAAGATTGCGAAGACTGTACGGAAGTTCATGACTTGCCCCGACCCCTTGTCGTACTGGTAGCCGGGCATGAGGTTGTGGAAGAATGTCTCGAGGGAGAAGCCGGTGTAGGACTCGATGTGGCCGGGTTTCTGAAGGAAGAATGAGATGAAGGTGAACACTACGGCAAGCATGACGAAGATGAACGTGATGAAGGTGGTCTTGGCGTACAGAGAGGCGCCGACAAGGCAGATACCGGTCAGCACAATGCACAAAGTGGATCCGATGATCAGTTTTGTGAGATAGTCGTTGTAGATCATGATGTTGAGCGTGTTGGAGAGCGACTCGGCGAAACCAGCCAGATAGAGCACGGCGGCAAAGACGTTGGCACAGTAGAAGATCAGACCGATGCTACCACCAAACTCGGGGCCGAGGGCGCGGGAAATCATGAAGTAGCAGCCGCCACCCTTGATGCGGCCATTAGTGGCAATCGCACTGATCGAGAGAATAGTGAAAAGGGTCATCATGCATGCGAGAACGACCATGAATACACCCTCAAGGAAGCCAGTCTGCCCAAGAACCCAGCCGAAGCGTAGGAAGAGGATAACAGAAAGGATGCTGAGGCAAACAGGGACATAGACCCCAAAGAAGCCACCCAGCTTGCCCTTCATGTCAATTTCCTCGGTTTCCCGGGTTCCCAAGAGGTATTTCTTCTGCTTCACCATTTTTGAGGGTGGTCTGGTGCGTCAGAGGAAATCGCAGGAGTGGTTTATAATTTCTATTGATACACAGAAATGTATTTAACGTTGTAGATACGTTGTATACACCTCAGATACCGGCATTTTCGCAGCCTCAGAATCTTTTATAAATCCAAAGTATAATCACACTGCGTTCGCCGCCAACTAGATCGCTTTTCAATCAGCGAAATAAATTGGTTACGAAGGGATGATCGGGTTCGCCTTCGGTTATAAAGAAGAGATTGTGTTATATAAATCGAATATATTGACCGTGTTTCCGGGGCCAAGGCCCCTACCCGCGCCTTGGCCCCGGATGGCCCTGCCTCCGGGCAGTGGGCTGCCAGATCGCTTTGTAGGCAGTACCACCATCCAGACTGTTCTTTTTACTTTTTATGTCACTTACCATTGTCGTAATGCGCGGGCTCAATGATGCACCCACTCGACACGCGACATTGATCGGTCTGGCATTGACTGTATTGGTAATCATGACCTCTTCATGACATCGCCAAAAATATGGTGCATGAAATTTTGATTTTCACACACTTGTTGTGTGGGTGTACGACATTTGTCTAGTGCAACGGCGCTGAGCAGCCGATAATCCACTGGTAAATAAAAATAGAACCCATATCGTTGCAACGCGGATGGAGGATGGGAGGAACTCTTAGCAGCACATCACAAGCTTACTTCGTGTGTATCTTACTGCTGTTCGTTGGTTTTAGCAACGCAGCGACCCCCAATGTCGTTTTCACATTCATCTCTTCTTCCATGACCTCTTTGATGGACCTCGTTCCTCATTTCCGGGTGATCACACTTGATTTCGACACAACCATCAAGGACTTCTCTAACATCGTTTTTCCTTATGCCAAGACGGCTGTCGCGGACACTTTTGCCAACATCACTACTCTTGCGTCCAATCTCACGACCGACCTGATGAACATGAACACAACATTCTACGCCGACGCGCCATACGTGTACTACCAGGACCCGGGCCACGTGATCACGGACCCCAACACGCTAGTCTCGGCCGGTGTGACGGGCCTCCCCATCCTCGTCCTCGGCCCCCTCTCCATTCTGTGTGGCGCACTCATCCTGTGCCGCGTCGTCACGTGCGTGGCCCTCCCATGTTGTAACCCGACCCAGTACCAGTGGTACAAGACAATGCTTTATCTCTGGCAGGCCGCACTCTCCGCTCTCGTCGTTCTGTCCCTCGTCGTCGTCCTCACGGGCGTCATGTGGGGAGCATCACTCCTAACGGCTGACCTGCACACCATCACAGCAGTCACGGCGGACGAGGCCCAGTACTCCATGTTCAATCGCTGGAGTGACATCATTAGCGTCATCACCGACGTCCCAAACGACGTCCCGCCGAACGTCGCACTAGTCAACCCGGGGGCAATCGTCGACCGCTTCGATCCGGTCATCACAACCGTAGATTCTGTCATTGGCACCAAATCTAGTGTTGATTCGACCATCGCGGCGATCAACGGCCATATCACGGCCCTAACAGACCTCCTGGGCAACGTCACCGACCTGCTGACCACGACCGAGGCCTCCATCCAGGCCCTCGGCGGCCCCTTTGCGGCGGCGTCGCTCTCGGTGACCATGCCGTCAGTCCCACCTGTAGATTCGAGCGATATGACTTCGACGGTCGCCAAGATTGATGGAATCGCAGATTCACGCGCGACTCTTGTTGCTGCGATGTCCCAAGTCGATGACTTCGAGCAGCTGTCGCTCATGGCCGAATTCATGCTCCGAGCGCTGCCCCGTGACCCCATGTTCGCCGTGACTGGCATTCCCGACATCATCTCATTTTATCAGACCCGCCTCAAGCCGATCCTCGAGCCGGTGCAGGCGTACTACGACCTCATCCCGTCGACCGTGCGGGCGTGGGTCACACCCGCGGCCGCCGTCAAGTCCATGTCGGGCCTGGTCGGACTCTCGGGCCTGGCGCTCGTCACTGTCGCCGGGTTCCTGCTTCTTGCATGCTGTGCGGGGTGTGTCAGCCTCAACATCATCGGGAAGTTCGAGCCCAACCGCTACACGACGTGCTGCTCAGCGTGCGTCGCCGGTGTCCTCGTCCTCGGTCTTCTCGCCACCCTCGCCGCCACTGTCACATTCTATAGATTCGATACGGCAATGTGCGGCGACATAGCCCCCTTCATAGATCGCACATCGACCGCCGTCATGGATTCTGCCACTCTCACCTCCCTCGTCGGCTCTATCTCCCCAAACATCACCATTGGCCGCCGTAACGTCATCGTCGACCTCCTTGACTGTCAAGGGTCCGTGTTAGACATCTTCGGCCCCGACTACCTCGTCGTAACGGGCATCGCGGACCTCATGCCCGTGGTCTGGGACTACGTTCCCCCGATGCTCGGGTACGCAGCGTATCGCGATTATCTCCTCGGTGCAGACATTCCGGCAACCATCACCACCCGCGTTCAGAACTTTGTGGCATCGCGACTCAATCAGACAGATCTTCTTGACCGTATCCAGACGACAATCAATTCCGCTTTCACCGAACTAGATACGATTCGGACCACCGACTGGGCCGCAGCCATGGACCACAGCACGGCTCAGGCGGCGGTCACGACCGCCACCGCCAAGGTTAACGACAAGACCCAACTGGGGTGGGATCCAGCCGATGTCACATCAGCGCTTTCTTCCGCCAACACCCAAATATCGAATCTCGGATCGAATTATGATTCGTATCATGCTGTGAATTGCCCCGGGGCGGCCATGGCGTGTATCTGTATGATAGACAGGGCTGCCCTAGTCACGATAACATGGGATGACACCCCCGCTCCCGGCCACCCCCACGCGGTCGGGCTCGATGCTGTGACCTCTTTCACCGCCTGTCTCCAGTCGTCCGGGTTCACGATCCCTGCCCCCGCCGCCACGGCTGTTGATAGTATGAACGATATGGAGACGGCGGCGGTCATCATCGAGGGGCTCCAGGCCGACCTGGTCACCCCAACAACGGGGAAACTCCCGCTAATATCAGCCGAACTGGACGCCCTACTAGTCACGTTGCAGGGGTCATCGGCCATAGCGACGTCCGTTAAGAGCGACCTCGACACCATCACATCGACGCTCGCAGGTATCGATGGCCCAACCCTTCTTGATCCGTTATACAATAACATCACGGTGGCACTCGCAGGCATCCAGACCACTGCATTAGGGTACCTTGACCGACTTGACGTCGCACTGGACTGCTCGACGGTCGGCCAGACCATCGACGAGGTCCGGAGCGCCGCCTGCTATGAGCCCCAAACATATCTCATAATTGTCATGTTCGGACTGCTCTGGGCTGCCGTCTTCGCCTCAATGCAATACTGTGCAGCGTGTGCCGGGTTCCAAGCCGTTGGCCGCCGCCCGCCCAAGTCACATGAGCCAGAAATGCACTCGATTGTTGGTCGGAAGCAGGCGACCATGGACGACCTCATGTGCGACACGCGAATCTCAAAGAGCCTGGGGGGCAAGACCCCGCGCGATATAGGAGACCTGGCCACCCTGGCCAAGTCGGGGAAGCTTGACTTCGCGTCAGCCGCGCGTGTGATGACTGCGGTGGCCAAGGCCCGCGTGGCGACGGGCGTGTTGACCCTGGAAGACGGCGAGGTGATGGACAGTGAGGAGTACCTTCCGAAGATCAATTGGGCTCGGGCAGCGCGGGCCGTCGCCGCTGACAAGCCGCCCAAGAAAACGGGCGTGGCCGACGCGGCGAAGGCAGTCAAGGACAGGCCCACGACGGCCGCCGAGAAGAAGGCCGAGGCGGGCAAGTCGGGGATACGGAAGCTGTCACTGGCCATCCCTAAGATGATGGACACGCAGCCCGAGCAGGAGCCGCTGGTAGAAAGTCCCAAGTTGGAGGCGGCCGACGACGAGATGACGGATTAGGTCTGTTATTAATAAAGCATGCAATAGGTGTCACATGTGTATTGGTGTGCGTGGTGTTGGGCTGCCCCCGCCGGGACAATTTTTTTTGGAGGAGGGTTTGGGCCATTTTCAAAACTTCGTCTCAATCACATAAGCTTCCTATCTGTATCGCTTTGACCATGTTCTGTTCGCTCAATGAAATGACTAAACAGTACAAAAACAGAAAAACTCATGATTCATAATCGCGCCCCTGGACGTGCTAGGGTGGAGCAGAAGCAGAAGGAGGAAGAAACGAAGAAATTCGACCTCAATGAGTTTCTGGAGAAGTGCGATTACCAAGGCGCCATCACGCTTCTGAAGGTTTGTCCAATTTCTCCCCTCTAACACAGTTTAACATGAAGAACAACCTCAAGACCATTGATAACGCCAACGATTGGCTCGCATACTGCCACTTCCATCTTGGTGCATATGCCGAGGCACTTGCTTTCTACGAGACGCAGCTCGGCGATCCATCCTCATCGCCCATGTACTTCCTGTTCGCCTCCATCTGCAAGTACTACCTGGGGGAGTTCGATGATGCGAAGGAGTACGCCCTCAAGGGTCCAGAGTGCCCCCTTCAGAACCGTATCCAGTTCCATATTTCTCACAAGATGTCTGCCGACGAGGATCTCCTCAAATTCCACGGCAAGCTTCAGAACATCGTTGACGATCAGCTGACCCTTGCCGGTGTGCACTACCTCCGCTCCCACTTTGAGCCGGCGCTGGACACCTACAAGCAGATCCAGGAGGAGCATCCCGACTACCACGCGGTCAATCTATACATGGCGATGGCCCACTACCGGCTCGACTTCTACGATATGTCGCTCGAGGTGCTCCAGAAGTACCTGCAGCAGTGGGACAGATCCCTCGCGGCAGTGAACCTCAACGCATGCAACACGTATCGGCTGTACGGCGGTGCGGACGCTCAGGCGGCCCTCGCCCCCTACATTGAGAAGGAGCCCGCCCTTGGCAGGATGCCGCTTATTAGACACAACACAGTGGTCTTCAACGACGGTCAGTCGGCCGACAAGATCCTGCCCGATCTCTTTGGCGCCGTCCCCGAGGCCAAGCTGAACCTCGTGATCTACTACGTCAGGCGCAAGGAGCCCGAGCTCGCGTGGGAGCTCATCAAGGACTACGAGCCGACGATGCCGCCCGAGTACATCCTCAAGGCTTGCGTCGCGGCGATGTTGGGCCAAGAAAGGGACGACAGAGACCTCGTCGCCCAGGCCCAGCGCGCATACCAGCTCGTGGGTTCCGCGACGACCGAGTGCGACACGATTCCCGGGCGCCAGGCGATGGCCTCCTGCCTCTTCCTCCTCCAACAATACGAGGATGTCTTGGTCTACCTCGACTCGATCAAACAATTCTTCGAGGCAGAGGAGACCTTCCATTGGAACTACGGCATGGCCCTCGCCTCCGCAGGACGCACGGACGAGGCTGTGGTCGCCCTAACCTCCATCACGGATCGTCACCTGCTCGCCGAGCCCGCCTTCGCCCTCATGCTCGCCAGACTATACATCAGGCTGGGGGACCCCAACAAGGCGTGGGAGATGTACCTGAGGTCCGAGGTCAGCGCGGACACGTCGGTGGACCTGCTGCAGCTCATCGGGAACGATTGCTACACGGCCAAGGCCTGGCACATCGCTCTTAAGGCGTTTGACGCGCTCGAGAGAGTCGAGCCCGGGCCTGAGAACTGGAAGGCCAAGCGTGGCGCCGCCATGGGTCTGCTCCGGGACGTCCAGGACGGTCGAGCCGGCGAGGAGACGATTGACGAGATTGTCAAATCGCTCCAGAACTCAAGCAACAAGGCACAGGGTAGCGTGCTTGCGGACCGGATTGAGCAATGGCGGTCCACGCGGTACCTCGCTAACTGAAGGGGATCTATATCATAAATTGACGCTTGTTGCCCCCGTGTGGGTGGAAATGAATTTTCCAAGTATTTGTTTATTGACTTAAAACTCACTTATAAACGGTAGATTGCTACACTGAGCAAAGCGAGACTTATGAAGTTCCCGAGACCTCACTGCGAGCTTGAGCGCATTGACACTCCCGGTAAGACGGAAAAGAGGCGTATCATCGTTGATGGTGAGTCGCTTATCTACTTCCTGTACATTCAGAAGGTTTGTGGTTCGGATCTCGGCGATTACACAGGTTGACTTCTCGTTCGGTGGTCAAAACGATGCCTTCAAGATTCACATTGAGAATTTTGCTACCAAGATGAAGGCTGCTAACTTCAATCTGCTTGTTGTCTTCAACGGCCTCGAGGCTGAGGAGTCTGAGGAGGCCCTTGCCCTCGGCATGGAGAAGTCCAACATGCGTGTCGATGGTGTCCGCGAGATCCTCGCCGGCTTTGACAAGGCCCCCTTCAAGTGTGTCCGCAACATGCGTGCCCCCTTCCTCCACCCCCTCGCTCGCGGCGTCCTGCTCGAGCTTCTCCGCGAGCACGGCATCGTGTGCCGCTACGCCGATGGTGACTCCCGCGACATGATGCTTGCCTTCGCCGCCAAGCACAAGTGCGCTGTCATGACCCATGACTCTGACTTCATTTTCCGTGACATCCCCAGTGTGATCCGCATGAACACGCTCCAGTTCGGCGAACGCGATAACTCTATCCGTGCCCAGGTCGTCCGCCCCAAGCTCATCGCCGAGTCGTACGGCATCACCATCGAGCAGCTCCCTCTGCTCGCCACCCTCTGCGGTGCCCCCGACATCCCCTTCTACCACCTCTACGTCGCTCACCACCACATCCTCGAGCAGTCCAACGCCAACGTCGCCCGCGGCCCCGCCACTGACGACGAGAAGGAGGAGGAGGGCACGTCGGTGTCCCCTAACGCCGTCGCCATGGCCATTGCCGAGCTCATCAAGACCGGCAAGTCCGCCGAGGAGCTCATCGAGATGGTCGCTGATATGCAGCTTCTCGAGCGCCCCGACCTCGAGAAGGAGGCCGAGCCCGAGCCCGAACCCGTCAAGGAGGAGAAGACCACCGCCACGGGCACCCAGCGCACCCGCCGCGGCCCCAAGCAGCGTGTCGAGGACATGCCCGTCGAGCCCACCCCCGAGCCCGAGGCCCCCAAGGAGGAGGAGGTCGAGGAGGAGCTCACTGAGCTCGAGATTGAGAGACGCCGCGTCATGGCCCTGCCCGACGCCGAGCGCCGCGCCCTGACCATCACCGCCCTCAAGGACACCCTCGCCAAGACCACGCGTGACGTCACCGCCATGGAGGGTCTCCGTACCATCTCCACACGCCCCATGCCCTTCTACGAGAGCCTCGCCTGGGCCGGCAAGATGGACAAGAAGGGCAAGCGCGACCACAAGGTCCCCGCTTCCCTCCAGAAGGCGTACTTTGTCGGTGCTGTCGACCCCGTCATCATGTCGATCCTCATGCACGGCACGTACTGGGCCGCTCCCCACCTTGAGAACGTCGACGCCGAGCCCTCGGTCGACGCCGCCCGCCCCATCCGCCAGATCATGTACGCGGCCCTTCTCGGCGGCGGATCCCCCGCTCCCGAGGTCACGGAGGTCGTACGTGGCAAGGAGGGCTACACCCAGCTTAAGGTCGCCCCCACCACCACCATTGCCGGTAAGACCGTCCCCGCCATCGGCGACATGGACAAGCTTTCCGACTCTCAGCGCTTCCGCGTGTTCCTCGCCTCCGTCGGCGGCGAGTCGGCCAAGTTCAAGGCCCTCGAGCCCGAGGACGTCCTGCCCACAGCTGCCCTCCGTCACCTCGTCCGTATCGGTCACGTCACCCCCGCCGAGGCCCTCGCTGTCGTCCAGCAGTACGTCCACGTTCAGGACCACTGGGAGCACATCCGCGCGTCCCAGGTCAAGCGGTCGCGTCGCGCCATCCACCTCGGCGCCGTGTGGCAGCACACCCTGCTTGCCCTTGCCGGCCTCGACCAGGTCCTGGGCCGCCCCAACGGCGAGAAATATTGTCTCCACGCCTGCTTTGACGGTGCCGGCCTCTGCTGGGCCCTCGACGACATCACCCAGGGCCGCGGCGTCTACTACGCCCGTCGCTCGGACATCTACTCGGCCTCTGAGCTCGTTACTCCCGAGGCCGAGGCCATCCAGGATGGCTTCACAGTCCAGGGTCGCGAGTCTCGCAAGAACATCGAGGAGACCAAGCTCATCCAGGAGCTCGAGCGCGCCCGGAAGATCTACCAGGCCGCCACATCCGAGCTCGGCTTCGGCACGATCGCTGCTGAGAAGAAGCGCGTCGTTGCTTCCACGCAGAAGCAGGCGACCAAGGCCGTTGGCTCGTCGAGCCGGAATCGGTTCGCTGGGCTTGTGGAGCCTGAGGTCGAGTATAGCGATGATGAGTAAGCGAATGTAAACACACGCATGTGCTCGGAACGTTTCTTGCTGTGTGTGTGATAGTTATAAACAGTACGAATAGACAAGAATGAAGTTGGTCATACGGAACATTCCGCCGAACTTATCGGAGGAAGAGTTCCGGAAGTTGATAGCAGCGCCACTGCAACACGCATCAACCTTTTATTATCTCCCTGGCAAGCACGGGTTCGTGAAATATTAACAATCTGACAAAGACAGCGTGGAATTCGCTTTGCTACAGCATTTCTCACCTTCGACCAGCCTATTGTAGCGCAGGCTGTTATTAACGCCCTGAACGAGAAGACATTAACAGACGGTGAGTCCATTTCTTCGGTGCTTCAGGTTGTCGAAGCCCCTTTCCAGGTTTCTGAACCGTGGACGCCTGCTGTGGCCCCGATGCCAACAATCGAGGACGACGACGACTATCAACTCTTCATCAACATGATTGGACAGGCGCCGCCGGCTCTTGCGGACCCCCCAGCCCCTTCGAGAGAGACCCCTGCCGTGGTCAAGACAAAGATCATGCTCGAACTTGAAGAGAAGGGAAGAAAGAAGGCCGAGCTGCGCGCTCAGAACAGAGGAAGGCGCCGCAACGGCAGGGGGAACCGTAACGGCAGGCGTCGCAACAAGGATCGTCGTGACGGCTGCCAGGGCCAAGAGGGTGATACACGCCGCGATAGACGCGACGGCGACGACCGTGGGCCACGCAGGGGCCGTCGGGGTCGGGGCAGGGGTGGTGGGCACGGACAGGGTCCCGGTCCCGGCCAGATGCCCCCAATGCAGATGGGGCCTCCGATGGGCCCTCCCATGCACATGGGGATGGTCCCGCCCATGGGTCATCCGATGGGCCACCCGATGGGGATGGGCGGGATGGGTATGGGATACCCGCAGTGACCATGGCCGCCGAGATATCATCATAACAATTTCATAAATGTTTGATGCGATTAATGATTGATGGGCATGTTACGTGTCGACCATGGGCTTTGTGGGGCTGTGTAAATTGAGGATTCGTCGAGATATTGACCCTCCACCCGTGGAGGTGAGCGATTCATATATTCGGCGACCGAGTCGGTCCATTCCTCACATTTATCTATAAACAAACATAACTCACTACTGACTACGCCATGGGTCAGAGCCCGTAGCTACATATTTCGCCCAGTTGCATGTCCTGTTTAGTCTGGACTCACAACTCTATAAAACGAGAAAAGATCGCAAAGAAGGTCTTGTGATTTCCGCATCACCCTTTCGAGCCTTCTGATGGACCCAGGCCCACCTTTCGTGTACAATTCGGACCCGTGTGAGAGGATCTTCTGGAGTTGAACCGTCACTAAAGTGAAACCGAAAAGTAGAAAACAACCAAAATGGGCGGTGGTGTCGTTTCTGGCAACTCAAATGTAGCGCATGATCCGCACTTTGTCTGGAACTTCACACTGTTCTTTATCCTAGGCGTGCTGAATTACTTTGGCTTTACGGTCATTTTGAGTGCAGCTAAGACGCTTGCTGACCATTTCAATGCTGAAAATCAGCTAGGGTGGATTCCGTGGGCCAATATTGCCGCCGGTTACATCGTTCGGCCACTTAACATCGTCATTGAGCGAGTCCCCATCTCACTGCGCATTTTTGCTAATGGTATTGTGCCCAGTCATCAAAGCCGCTTACCCAGCAGGATTCATGCTTCTCGGACCCATTTGCATTGCATTGGCAACTCTGGTGAGCTCCTTTAGCCTTGCCCTCGTCTCGATTTTCATTATCGGCGCCTCCCTTTCTTTCGGCGAGGCGCTGCTTCTGAGCCACATTAGGCACTTCACACCGCAGAGCGTGGCCGGATACAGCTCGGGAACGGGCCTGGCGGGTGTCATCGCGTCGCTCTTCTTCCTTATGATGACGTACCTCAAGGTCCCTCTTCTCGTCACTTTTGCCGCCATCTCGGTGCTCTCGTTTGCATTTATCGGCGCGTTCTTCCTTCTCCGTCGCCCCCCCGTGACTGAGACGGAGGAGATGGCCGCCGACGACCTCGATGCCGCCCTCATTGGCACCAGCGGCGACGTCTCCCGCGTTGTGTCCCGCCGAAACTCTATGGTGAGAGAACTCGCCAAGCACGACATCGAGGACCCCGAGGACATTGACGTGCAGGACATGGGGTCCGGCGATCAGATCAACGCGGGCGATATGGCTCTGTTGCTCGATGACGGCGAGATCTCAGGGACGGATGAGCTCGACAGGCACGAGAGGGCGCGCGGAGGGCCGGGGGCCATCCTGGGACGCATCTGGGACGGCATCAAGACGTTTTTCACGCGCGTTGGCCGAGCAGCCATCATCTGCACTCGCTACGAGGTCCAGATCGCACTCGTGTATTTCTTTGAGTTTGCCGTGAGCACTGGCAACGCTGCCAAGGCCGAACCCATCGCCGATTCCCACGCATCAGAGGACTACATCGCCCTGCAGTTCGCCTATCAGTTCGGCGTCCTCATCAGCCGGTCATCGCTTCCAGTGTTCAAGTTCAAATGGATCGAGGTCCTCACCGCGCTGCAGGCCGTCAACTTTGTGTTCTGGAACCTGCAATCGTACTTCAAGCTAGTCCCCATGTGGGTTCAGTTCCCCGGCATGCTCTTCGTCGGCCTCCTGGGCGGATGCATGTATGTTAACGTGTTTTATCTCCTGATGCACGATACCCGCATCCCCAAGGACCTCAAGGAGATCTCCGTCACGCTCGTTACCCTCATGATGACCGTGGGGATCTCCCTGTCGTGCGCATACACACTCGTGGCTGACAAGCTGTGGCTTCACGACAAATGATTGTTTTTATCGGTAAATGCGGCTGCTTTCATTGTGCGCTGGTTGTTTCTGTGGTCATGTCAGCCGGGCGTTCACCGCATACAGGCTGTCGGTCACCCACCCCATGACCGCCACCACTTTGCCGTGACTTGTTCCAAAATGAACCGTTTATTATGATAGAGGGCGCCCACTGAACGCGAGGCTGCGTTTGGAGAACCCTGGGATATAACAGAGCGGCCAGGGTGCGATGACTGGGGCGCTAGAAACTGGGACGCAGCCACACGTGTTCAAAAATTGAAACAAAAATGGTGGCCCGCCGTCTATAAAAGGTCCTCGGCAGTTACCCCGATCAACAGCTGTGTGTAGTGCCAGCTGAGCGTCTCTCCCGGCGGGAGATCGCCGTCAATCACGCCCTCGTCGTTGATCTTCTCCCTCTCGGTAACCACTAAATCGGACGCCGTGATGAGAATTGTTGAAACAAACTTGTTACGGTACCGGACAGACATTCCGTACTGGTGGTAGTGCGTCGAGTGGACGTGGAACACGTGCGTCAGGACGACGTGCTGTGGCAGGGGCAGCAGCGTGACGTCGGTGTACGCCACTGGGGCGGGCGCGTCGGTGTTCGTCGGCCCCCGGGTTATGTCGGCGCGGAGGACCCCCGAGTCCTTCATTTGTTCGTTCAGGGGGGTGTCGCGGAGTTGCCGAGGCTGCGTCTCGGGTGATTTGTTGGTCGCTAGAAGACATTTTCCGATCGGCGTGATGTCGTTGGTGTATTCACCGTCGTCATCGGGGACTGGGATCCTCTCGCTAACTTCAATGATGTTGTTCATGTTGCCGATGGGATCGCTTCTCGTGGGCTTGCTCTGATCGACGCTCCACTGGTAGACGCCCTCCTTGACCTCGACTACAAATTTGTAAAAGTGGTTACCGGGCGGAAGACGAAGATCTACGGACCAAACGGTCCCGTTAAAGGTCATTGGAATACGCTCCTTCCATGAATTGAACGATCCAGCCACGTATACTGAGTGGGCAGAACGGCCCCACTGGAAACGGACTACAGAGCCGTCAGCAGCCGCAGGAATCACCGGATTATGAGAAACAGGTATCTTGTTGATACCATCGTCGGCCTTAACACTAATGGAACCGGATGACTGACCCATAGTGTGCACGCCGAATTACCTTTGTTTATAGATTTGCACACGATCTTTTGAATTGGTTAAGTCCGGACACTGTCACGGTACTCACACGGTCAAGATGGCCATGGCTTAGTGTATCCTTTGTTCAAAATGCGACGGTTGTTGAAGATGTTTTTTTACAGTTATAGTGATCTGATTGGCTTTCAGGAATGTATCCGCCTACCATGCAGTTATACTCGACATATTACCCCGGCGAATAGATTACATGCAACCGATCACGCGTGACGCCACTTTCCTTGCCGATGGGGCAGTACCGTCAAACCCAAGGACGACCATGCCTTCACAACGCCAGATATGCGACTTTATGCTTGGCTGTGCACCACTGGCTTGTAAAATTGTCTGCCGGTTCACGAACAGGGCGTCACTTATCATTTCACAGAGTATTCAGGTTGGTTTATAATTTGGTTTATGATTACACTATGCTCGTTAACGATGATATGAGTCGATATAACTGCATACGTTTGTGCATTTGCAATGCATAATTTCGCGTGTTTGAAATCAACCGAAAACTAAAACTCACGAAACAGTCACACCCGATGCAGCAGTCCGTCTGTCTGCTGGCGATCATGTGTGTCTTAGTTTTAATCAATGGCTACACTTGTCTTTCCTGTGAGTCCGTTAATTCCTGCGGAGAATGTACGAAAGTTCTTGGCTGTGGGTGGTGTAATGGCCGTTGTCAGTCGGGAACCCGCACAACCCAGTGCCCGACCCCCTGGATGTATTCTCACTGTACACTGTCTCCAGAGATCCACCACGAGTACCTTTCCGCAGCAGACTGTGTTAATGCGCACCTTCCTGATGGCACCAAGCTTGGTGGCTGGTGTGATGTGACAAGTTCGTGCTATAGGGGCGTTGACACGGTGTCAGACACTGTCGGCTACTGCCCGACGACTTCGTGGTATTACTTCACTCCCCCGGAATCGCCATCCATGCCTCCCCGCTTTCCAGGCATCGCCGCGCTAGTCGCCACATTGCCGCTGGCCGCCATATGTGTGTGTTCGTGTGGCTGGTTCTGCACCATGTATATCTGTCTGACGGTGGGAACGTCGGCAGCCAGGCTCGGGAAGCGTTACAAACGGACAGGAAAGGTCGAGACTGTAACATGCAGCTGATGGTGTCATGACCAACGCCCGACATTAGCCAATACCGGTAAGTGTATAAATCATGTCTAAATTTTTTCCCGCTGCTTCGAGGTGGCTCATGTGATATTATAATTGAAATTGATTCATAAAATAGTACCTAAACCATGTCTAAATGTCACATATTCCCCGATAATCGGCTAATTTCCCTCGTTTCCCTAGAATTGATTAAATCTCTTTCGCTTTAGTTGTTAACTTGGCGACGATACCATGGCCACCATCCTGGTAGACGTCATCAGCTCAATACCAGCAAAGCAGTGCGTCGCTATTTTGCTCGTTTTGAGCGTTTTGGTGCTTCCAGCGCCTTTTGTTTTGAAGTTAGCACGTGGGAACCACGAATACAACCAACACAACGAGGTTTCGTTTGAAGTTGACCCCGTTGGGGATAGTGTGGTGATGGGTGATGCCTTTGAGAACATCATCTGGTTTCCGCACGTGACGGATATTCACTATAATGTTGACAACCCAGATACTGCCAACCATTTCCGGGCATTCCTGGACGAGATGAACAAACTGATCCGACCACCATTCATCCTGAACACCGGGGACAGCACAGACGCCACCATGAGCTATCCGATGGACCGGCGCCAGATGCCTAAGGAGTGGGAGTTGTACCAGAAGGATCTTGAGGAACAGGGATGGTATGACCCAATGACGTTCATCGAGGTCATCGGGAACCATGACGCCATGAGTAGCGGCAACCCATGGAGCAGCAAGAACCACTTTTTCAAGGTTTCTCCCATCGGGCAGATCATGCACACCCCAGCCCTCGCCGACCAACACCCACACATCACCGTGTACGACGCAGACCGTATCGCTACCGTGACGTACCCGATGGTCCTCAACAACATCACGTTCGTCCTACTCAACACACCAGAGATCAACCCCGGATTTACAGTGCCCGCCAATTTTTATGGCAACGTGCACCCTGATCAGCTGGCAGCCGTCCATCGCGTCCTAAACGCCACGGAGGAGTCTGGCGGGCCCGTCATCTCGATGTCCCACCAGTCGACGCGCTGGGTCCAGTCTCAGAGTCTTGACTCCAAACACTTTCACGAGGAGCTCAGTAAGAAGCACCTGTCCCTGCATCTGGCCGGTCACATGCACCGCTGGGGGTTCAGCCGCTTCGGGAAGCACCACACACCGGAGATAGTGACCACACGGTTTGGCCATCAGCATGTCACATGGCTGGCGATGGATCACGGCATGTTGGCCGCCCAATCCGCGCGATACAGAAGCCCCGTGCTGGTTGTGACCAACCCCAAGCCGGCCCACATGCTGAGCAAGTCTGAGCCCCTGCACCGGATCCGGCAATCGACCCACGTTCGGATGTTGTTGCTGTACGTCGGCACCTGCCCCGACCCAGCCGATATGACCCTTGTGGTAGCCGGGGACACGCTGCCGGTGACCTGCCAGAAGATGCCGGCCGACTATGCCCATGCGCGCCCCGCCGTCCCCAGTGGGGGATCGGACGAGGTGCTGCTGCTCACGGCACCGTGGACCCCAACATCACTCGATGCCGGCACCCACATCCTGAACGCCACCATCACCATATCATCCAGTCGGGAGATCTCACAGGCGATCGAGTTCAGTGTGGATGGCACGGCGGCCGCCCTGGACACGCTGCACGACACATCGCCCTTCACGTGGCTGGACTACGGCAACACCGTCAACACTATGGTCGTTCTCCCCCAGTTCTGGGCCCTCGTTCAGATTGCCACCATCACCACCATCCTGCTCCTCGCGTGCCTACCCATCCGTCCCGTCGTCCAGCAGGTCGTCAGCGACACGCGTCTCAAGGTGACCCTTGTCTGGCGGAGGTCCCGCGTGCTGCTCGGGTGCGTCCTCGTGTTCAGCATCTTTCCGGCCGTAATCGCCCAGCTGAACGGCGAGGACTGGGCGTTCCTGATGTCGTACGGCATTGTGTGCCGCTCCACGTACGTCTTTGACCCCTTCCTCGTGTCTATGTGGGTTGCCTACGCCCTCTCGGTGTTCGTGCCGGCAACCTTTCTCTTTATCATCACCGCCTCATACACGGCCATCGTTGAATATCGCCACCACATGCTGGTCGTGGAGACCCTGCAGGTCAACAGCAAGATCATGGTCAGCCGCCACCAAGAGCACCCCCGCCGACGGCGCCTGTACCTGATGTTCGACGCCTTGGTCGCCGCCGTTGTTCTGGGCCTTTTTGCAATGCTCATTATCGGTAACGTCGGCGCGTTTTACTCGGTTTATAATCTGTGGTGTCGTGACCGCATCATCGGGATGGTCTCCTTCATCGTGTCGCCCGCGCTGCTGCCCATGCAGAGCGTTATCGTGTTGGCATGTGCCTACGATATCGCCAAGGGTGTGCAGATGCGGTGGTACAGTCACGATCTGATGTGATGTGGGATTGTGTCTGGGAAACTGAACGCATCGCAAATTTAGTGAATAAATTGACGACTAAATTCGAAGACAGCTGCGGCCCAAACTCGTTCAGTGAAGGAACTGTGCATGGGTGGACCGGATGATGACTTATTCATGAGCCTTGACCGTCCGATAAGCGTTCTAGCATCCCTGATCGATACGCTGGAGACGACAGAGCCAGTGTTTTTCCATGTTGCGGTCCCCACAGACGAGCTTGAGATCGATTTGGAGTCCATGTGCCCCTCAATCATGCTTGAAGAGGTAACTGAGCCATCATCGCTTTGTGCTACTCCTCCGGCGCCCCTCTATGGCCGTGATTTGAAGGCGGCAGGGATTACTCGGTTCCCTGTGTCCCAGCTGCCCATCCCGGACGATCTCAACATCTGGACGGATGAAGTGCCGATTGAAGTGTACGAGGAGTACTTCCACTCCCTCACGAAACGGCAACGTGGGCACATCACGCGTCTGACGCCCGACCACGTGCTGCAGGCGCTTGACAGGCAGCGCGACGTCCTGGACGACATCCCAAGCCAGTCGTCTGTGATGCGTCTGCTACAGGACAAGTTTGGGGCCGTAGCTGTGGCCGGCGTTGAGGGTGAGGCCGCGATTGAGGCTCGCATCTCCAAGATTGCCGCCCTGCTTGAGAAACAAGCCTGTGATGAGGCCGGCTCGACGCCTGACGCCTGGTTTATCAGTGAGGATGCCCAGGAGCTGCCGTGGGCGCGGCTCGAGTGCCAGTTCCTCTTCTCGGAGGCCCTGGGACTTCCCAAGCGGATCGAGCAGCTAGCGGTGGAGCTCGAGCACCGTCCCGAGGCTGCTGACTTCCTTGCCGTGATCGACGAGATAGGTGCGCGGTACCAGAAGGCGATGACGCAACAGGCCGTCGAGCAGCACTTGATCGAGCTGCTGCAGGCCGGGCAGAAGGCTGAGATCGGGAGGGCCAGCGAGGAGTTCAGGAATTTGCTCACCAGGATCGATACGGAGGACCCAGCGACGTTGGCTCAGTCCCTGTCGCCGTTCCTTGCTAACCTCTTGCGGATTTTGGACTACACACCCAATCAGCGGCACGAGGAGACCGCCGCTCCGATAGATTGGGCAACAACAGTCCCTGGATGGGGCGAGATGAACGCCAAGAAGCGCAAGGCGGCCAAGAAGAAGTATCGCGCCAAGGCTCAACGCGACAAGGTCCGCGGCAGCCAGAATGTGCGCCTTCTGCAATACTTCATCGCGTCGGGCGTCCAGGACGAGCTGATGGGGACGCTGCACGATGACGTGACAGATCTTGCCCAGTGGCTCAACGCAGAGAACATTGACGTCGCTGAGCTCGCCGTCCGCAAGGCCAAGAAAGAGGAGGAGGCCGCGCTCCGCAGGGCGGAGGCATATGAGGCCCCCACACGCATCATGGAGGCCCTCGCGACGTGGCTCGCTGCTGCCGGGCTGCCATCAACCTTCACACTGCCCGAGGCCCCTTCAGACCCTCCGTTGACGCTTGCCGAGCTGTGGAACGGATCCGTATGGGGAAGAGACCGCGACAGGAACCTACAAGGCTTCCTCTCGGAGGGTCTGCCGCCGCTGCTTCTGGCCACCATCCACAAGTCTCGCACGGACTGCTCAGTCCTTCAGCCAGTCCACACGACCATCCTCAAGGTCATTTGCACCATCAAGTCACACAATCCCACAGGCCGCTGCCGCTGCACGCTCGACGTCCTTTGGGGCTTGTGTTGCGTGGTTGAACCGACCCTCACGCCACCGCCTATCCCCGAGCTGGCCCAGACTATCAATGGCATCGTGCTGTTGCTGCTGTATGAGCTGCAGATCTGGGCTCCCGGCTATGTCAACATCCAAATCGGCGAGACGGACGGAGATCGTACCATCATGGTCACTGGCTGCCAGGGGGTGCTACCGCGCGGGATGACCCCGGTAGATAGGCCAGTTGCTGAAGATTTACTGGAACTATACCTTGAGGCAGAGCAGAATTAAATCTATTTGATGTGCTGCAAGCAACAACGCCCAGTGTTGGCACTGTATACCCATACTCAAGCATAAGCCTGCCCACCACCTTCTTTCCTTATTTGTTCGTTTTTGGCAAATGACCCCTCGAACATGGCCACTTTGGTTTGAGAGTAGGAAAATGGGTGTGCTAGCATCGTTCGAAAAGGAACTAGATCGCAATACGCGACGAGTAATTTCCACCATCTCCCAAAACTCCCAAAAGTGATTTATAACAAGGAGAGAGACGTTCTGAGCGAGAAATGGTATGTTACGATGATGCTAGCTAACATTAGGTGTGCCACAACAACCACGTGTTCGATACCCACCGTCCCAAGCAGCACGGTCGCTTCCGCCTGCGCCTGGACCAGGCCACGCGCAAGGTTACCCGCCGTAACGCCCGCAAGGAGAAGGCTCTCAAGATGGCTCCCCGCCCCGCTGAGTCCCTTCGCCCCTCCGTTCACTGCACTACCGTCCGTTACAACCAGCGCCTCCGTGAGGGCCGTGGCTTCTCCATTGCTGAGCTGAAGAAGGCCGGCATCTCCCCCGCCTACGCCCAGACCATCGGCATCTCCGTCGACCTCCGCCGCAAGAACCGCTCTGAGGAGTCCGTTGTTCGCAACGTGGCTCGTCTTCAGGACTACATGGCTAAGGTTGTCGTGAAGAAGTAAATTTTGTGGCGTACAAGGCTGCGCTGTCCGTTCAACTCAACCCTTTATTCATCGTCCATGTTGAGACTACCTCTCCCTTGTGACGCATTCCGACACTAGTCCGTGCTGACGGGGGGATCGACATCAATATCACTCCCTTTGTCAAACAAATAAGAAACAAGTGCAAACGCAATTTTTCAAGCCGGTACCGGGGTTATGTGTGGGTATTGTAGATGCGCTGTCTCTAGAGCTAATCTCGCGTGAATGCACTAAACATTTATAAAGCACTATCGAAAATCTCAGAAAACCGACTATGTCTGAAGAGGAAATGTCCCAGAAGGTTGATCAGCCTGTTGACGGTGTTGTACGTATCAAACGCTGACATATTTACTCAGGAGGACGCTGGTGAGAAGACCAGTGAAGATCTCCAGAAGCAAATTAACCTCCAGGTTCTCCCGGCCCGTGCCTACCTTGATAACACAGTGGTCCCCGTTCTTCTTCAGGGCATGTCTGCCCTTGTTCAAGAGCGCCCCCCTAACCCCATTGAGTACCTTGCTGCGTTCCTCATGAGGCACAGCGGTGAGACGACCAAGGAGGAGGTCAAGGAGGATGCCGAGTACTCCCCCGCTGCGGAGGACCTGTAAATATACACACTTACTGCCGCAGATCGTAGCTGTATTGCCATTGCTTGCTTGAAAAGGCGGGCCTTGAAGGTGAAAAGGAACATGCAGCGGGGCTTGGGCATTGGTACGCGTTTTCAGCGTTGATATCCAGGCGAGCTACTCCTCTGGTAGCCATCTCGTTCTGTTAAAGAGGGGCGTGTTAAACGCATATTCTAGTATTTACCGGAGTTTTCTGGCCTCGGGTCGCTCGCTCGGTGGGGTGGGGTTGCTTCCGCCAGCCGGTTGATGAGCTCGGCGACCTCGGGATGGCAGTTTCGCCCGGCGATCTGGGAGGGGGTGGCGCCATCATTCTTGGCCTTGTTAACATCGGCACCCAGCCTGCGAAGCACCTTGATGCACTGCGAGTGGCCGTCCTGGGCTGCGATGTACGTTGGGGTGGCACCATTCATGCCGGCCTGGTCAACATCAGCACCCAGCCTGTCGAGTAGCTCCAATCAGCCGTGGTGGCCATGGTAGGTACAAATATGCATCGCAGTCCATCCATGCAATTCTAGAGATCTCGGCTTCATTCCCGGCCTTTGCCGCTGCCCACAGTTGTTCAGCAGACATTTCTGCCGTTTGCAATTTCTGGTTTTGTCACCAAACATGACTCCGAGAGTCGCGGCTCAATGGGCACAACCAGAGACACGAACACCACCGACACCAGCCAGTCATGGCCAGTCAGCGTGGTTTGAATATGAACAGGGTTCTGTCCGACGTCCCAATCGGTCGACAGCAACCGAGAAGGACGTTCTTCAATCTTTACTAATATGCAAAACTATGCATGCCACAACCTAAACGCCATGTAACGCACCTGTGGGGGAACACAGCAGCCACTGATCTACACCTGGCAATAACCCAGGAAGGGCCGCTGGTGACTTGATGGGCTCCCGAGCTAATTCTGTTGCCTGCTGGCACATGTAGCACCAACACCCACTGTACACGTTTTCTGACATCAAGTGGGGGTGATTTTGGCCGTTGATTTTTGATTTTTTATAGTGTTTCAAGCGAGGAAGGGCTATGTCAGCGCGTTCGATGCCTGCCATCATCATGGCCGATGAGTTCGGGGACTACATGTCCCCGCTGTCCAAAGTTGTTCATGCAGTATGTTTCTACCCCTTTCCATCTTGTTTCTCACCAAGGCCATGCTTCCTGTCGCCAATATCCCGGTCATAGAGCACATGCTTGAGTATCTGTACATCTATGATGTAACTGAGGTGATTATTGTGGCTTCCCGCTCCTACCACGCCGTCGACGACTACATCCAGCAGTCTCGTTTCAATAGCACGCACCCCAGCATGCGCGTGGATCTCATCCTGGCCCCGCCCGACACTGATGGCGAGTGCAAGCTGCTCCAGACGGTTTGGGAGAGCTACTTCCGCGAGAAGAAGATCCAGTCGTTCTCACAGTTCATTCTTTTCTCATGCCCCACCGTCTGCTCGTTCGACCTCAACAAGGTCATGGAGGCCCACCGAACCCGGAAGGCCGCCGCCCGCAAGCGCGGGGACCACATCATTATGTCGATGGTCTGTTCCCAGGGCGCCCAGTCGCACCGCTTTGCGCCCCCCAACAACCCACAGCTGCTGGTGACCGACCGCAACGACCTGCTGCGCCACGTCGAGCTGCACGGCTCGTCGACGTCGAACCTGCCCATCTCCATGTTCAAGCGGTGCCGCACGCTCCGGGCCCGCCGCGACCTGGTCCTCGCCAACGTGTTTGTTGCAGAGGTCGATCTCTTCACCGTCAACGACCCCGATCTGACCCAGGTCACGGACATCGTCGAGGGCGTGCTCCAGCAGTACGACACGCTGCAGTACGACGTCGCCGTCGATGTCCAGCCGGGCCTCGCTGCCTCCATCAACACGTTCCGGTCCTACACGGCTCTTAACAAGGCTGTCCTCCGTCGCTGGTTCCCCCAGTTCCTCCCCGAGCAGAACAACATGGCCCCCGGACGGCACCGCACCAAGTACCGCCTCACGTCCGACGGGTACCGCGAGGACGGCAACATCCGCCGGGCCCGCACCGGAGCCACGCGCGGAAACGTCATGGTCGGCGCCGACACGTCCGTTGACGGGGAGTCCGTGCTCGAGCGCGCCATCATCGGCCGCAACTGCTGTATCTGGTCTCAGAGCCAAATCTCCGATTCTGTGGTCATGGCCGGAGTCAACATTAGATCTGGCGTCACGATCAAATCGTCCATTATCTGCGAGCGGTCGACGGTCGGCAACAACGCGACCATCGGGCCCGACGTTGTGATCGGCCCCGACGCGGTCATCCCCGACAACGCCGTCCTCACCGGGCCTGCCGTGTATCTCTGCACGGACGACCTGACGGCGATATCTCTTGCTGACGGCCACAGTGACGACGACTCTGAGCGGCGTGGCATCGGGTCGCGTCATGCCCGGGCCTATCGGGAGAGGGAGGTGGATTGGGGGTCCATGTCGACGTTAGAGTCACCCATCGCCACCATGCGGGTGACGCGGGACAGCGGGAGAGGGACCGCCACCCAGTTCTCATCCCGCGCCCTGTCCAACCTTGGCCCCCCCGGCTCCCCCGACCTCTCGGGTGACCTGGACGTCGGGCCCCGGTCCCTTGAGAGCACCGGTCCCGTCGACATCCTGTCCCCCGACCTCGGCACCTCATCATCCGACCTCACCCCCCCATCGTCGTTATTCCCGTCCCGCACCCCGTCGTCAGCCTCGGCCCTGAGCCCCCTGCCGTCCCCCTCAACCCAGTCCTCCGACATCGCCAACTCCCTGGCCAGACTCGACGTCGGGTCGACCGACTCCATGCCCGGGCCCGGCGCCCTGCACCTGCACCCCTTCCCCGCCAACGTCACCGCGGAGGCGCTGCGGCCCCACTTCATCGCCTACACGCCGTGGACCCCGCCCCAGTGGCTGCCCTATGAGGAGATCGCACGCGACGACACAGACGACCTGCCCCTCAGCAACGAGGACAGGCTGTACGCGCTCCAGCAGGGCGTCGTCGGCACCGTCCGGAAGGCCATCGATCGTCACCACTCCCCAGACGATGCAGCTCAGTCCATCATGGGCCTCGTGTGCACCTACCGTACAGCAGAGCAGAGCCTTATCATCGAGACCCTCGCCGCGTCCGTCATCGCCCTCCTGAGCCACTTTATAGAGGCCGTCGGGGGCGGGCTGGCGGCCCTCGCGGAGGACGAGATCATGGAGCGCGTGTGCATGCCGTTCCGACTCGAGCTCATCAAATGGATGTCCTCGACGGGCATGCGGAAGTTCTTTATCCCCGACGGCGACGACGAAGACGAGTTCCTCTACCAGATCCTAGATTTGTTCACGACCGACGACTCGCCCGTTTTCCCCGTGTTCGCGGTGCCCCAGGGCTACACTATTATCCAGGCCCTTGTGGACCTCGTGACGGACCCTGACCAGCTGGACGGCATCGGGATCGTGTCGCCAGAGACTTATGAGGCGTGGCTGGAGGAGATGGAGGAGGATGAGGCGACGCCGGAGGAGGACGCCATGCAGGCAGACGAACTCGACGAGGACGCCCGGGCCAGACGGTTCGTGGCCATTCTCCAGGGTTGCTACGATGATGACAGTGACGACGAGGAGAGCGACGAGGACGACGACGAGGAGGACTGACGGGTTTACTGTAAATGACGGATTGAATCAGGGGTGAAGGGCTTGGTAGAGCATTTCCACGCATTTAGTCAAGGCCGGGCTAACTGTACCTCAGCGGCTGTGGCATGCTCATCATGCACCAATGAGGGCTTTGGCCTGACGCTGTCTTTAAAGGCAGTGCGATGGGAGTAGTCGGGTTGTCTCGTGAAGCTAAGGCAACAACTGTGGAGGTGGTGTTGAATGAGGAGAAGCTTGTCCTCCTGGACCTGAACAGCCTTGTGTATCCGTTTTTAATCCGGATTTCACGGAGATTGAGTGTGCTTTGTGCCGATGTACCGCGTGTAGAGATCGTGGATGAGTGTGAAAGGTTTGCAAAGCTGGTCAAGCTGTCGGGATGCGAAACGCGCGCGTTTCGGGACGGGAGCTGTTCATTTCAGGGCAAAGCGGCTATGCAATCGTTTCGAAGGGACCAACGTGATGATGGTTTCTCCGCCCTGCTCAAAACGATGCAGTGGCAGCAGAAAAACGGTGATATCGACGACGAGCCGCTGCTCTCGCACCGACTGGACATGCCGTCCAACCACGTCGACGTAATGCTCGACGCACTCGCCGCCGCCCTGACGAATGAGGGTGTCGATGTCGGCTGTGATATGTTGCTGGAGGCCGACACGGCCATCGCCCAGCTGTGTCACCGTCGGCCCGATGATGAGATTGTCATTGTGTCCAACGACTCAGACTTCAACCTCACCGCTGTCAACGTCACCCTGGTCCCGCCGGCCGCCTTTGAGGAGCTGCTCCGGGGCCACCCCACGATGGGGACACAGTACATGCGACTCAAGCTAGGCCGGATGGACCCTGCCCCAGGCCTCACCCTGCCACAACGCGCCGTGTTGGCCGGGGTCATCGCCGGTAACGATTACAGACCCGTGCATAAGACTGGGACCCGGAACAGGCATCGGCCGGCCTTCACCCGCCGCTTCCAGGAGTTGGGGCGGCGGGACTGGCTGGGGGCCATCCCGCGGTCGGGGCGGGTGGCTGCGGCCGTCAGCCTCGTCAAGGCCGGACTTCCCGTCCCCGAGGGTCTTCCAGCGCCAGCCATGATCATAGACGAGGCCTCGCTGGTCGCCGCGCTGCCCAGTCACGTCGCCCCGCGTTTGTTTGTTTCTGACACCCGGTCGTTGTTCGTCAAGGGCGTCTTCTGGCATCTCACCAGCTCTGACTCAGTGGGGCTCGATGCCCTTCCCGATGAACAGCGTCTCGGGGCGCTCTACTGTCAGTCGGGGGAGCGTTGGGCGGCCATGACGGGTTGGGTCGACGCCGTCACCTCGGGGGCGGGACTCGACCAGATCGAGTTGCCGGACTACGATGGGGTGGGGCTGGACCGCTGTATTGCAGCACACCCCGTCGTGTCGCTGTGCTGCCTTCTCGTGGCCCAAGACGCCTACCCGGACGACGAGGACAGGATGTCAAGGTTTGCCTCCGATGTTTATATCCTGTGGTCTGCCCTTCAGCGGGGGGAGCTCGATGCCGCCAATCGAGCTGGCCTCCTCATTGTCGCCATGTTCATTCGCATGCACCAACTTCTTCCCCTCGACGCTGTCCTTGCCGCTCTGTCCAGTTTCCGCCATGACCCGTCCCGAATGGTCATGGAGGGACTCCGGCACGTGGTGCGGGGGAAGGGCGTCCTCGCCGTGGACCGCCTCCCTGGTGTCCTCCGGGCTGTGCGGCATGGTGAAGCACTCGCCGTGGCCACGTTTGGCTGGCCGCGGTTTGTATGCAATTCTTGGCTGGGCTCTTTTCTTCACTCTTTTTGACACGGCGACTTACCATTGCGTGTTAGCTCGTTCCCAGGGATGAGATTGAATCATCTTGCCAAGGGATGGCG
>PPCM01000473.1_pt1 | contig 36514 bp, 40 predicted proteins | sample 1555541 | NCBI WGS metagenome assembly PPCM01 (sample SAMN05284479, study PRJNA326546) | Marine sediment metagenome, whole genome shotgun sequencing project. | isolation source: marine sediment | place: Germany: Wadden Sea | collected 2012-09-05
CTCAAAAAAATAATGTTGAGCGTTATAACTATATGAAAATGAGAAAATTGGCATAGAATAGCCCTACTTTTTCAGTGGTCTCGGACGGTCCTTTTTGGTCCAGAATCTACTTATCAAAAGGTTGTAGATGAGAAGTTCGAGTGCTACACTAGAGATAGAGTACTTAATATGGATGAGGAGGTCTTTGATGAAATTTACAATTCTTGGAAGTGGTGGCGCAATCAGAATTCCAAAAGCTTTGTGTACATGTGATGTTTGCAAAGAAGCGAGAGCTGAAGGATTCCCATACAAGCGTTTAGGTCAGTCCCTATATCTACATGATGAAAGTGTCCTATTTGACACACCTGAAGACATTAATGAAGAGTTAAATGATCATAATGTTGAGGATGTCAAACACATTGTTTATAGTCATTGGCATCCAGATCACTTGCTTGGATGTCGTATCATTGAGTCAATTATGGATGGTGAAGAGGCTGTTAGAAAAGAGCTTCAGGTTCACATGCCTCAAGATGGCATCAATCTGAATATCGAAGGTAATTCAGTCTTCTCTTTTTACCAAAGTCTTGGTTATATGGATTTGATTCAATCCGATGAAACGATCAAAATTAACGATATTCAAATAGAGAAAATTAAGCTTAACAATGGCTTTTCTTACGCATTTCTAATAGAAGGGAACGGTAAAAGGGTTCTTTATTGTCCTTGCCATACCAAACATTTAGACGCAACTGACAACTTGATGGGCGTAGACTTATTCATTACAAGTAAAGGGTATAGTGTCATTTGTGATGATGAAAATACGAATTTTGAAAGAGATACCCTTCCTCTAATTGCTAAACTCAAACCTAAAAAGACAGTTATTACACATATAGAAGAAACGGATAAAATGAGCTTTGATGATTATATGATGTTAGAAATGGACCTGACAGATATTGAATTTGCCTTTGATGGCATGGCTATAGAAGTATAAAATTTCAGTACAAACTTTATGGTTACTTTATATATCCATGTTATAGTAAGGTTAATAAATCTAAGGAGACTTACATGCATACAATTATTCAATTTAGCCCATCTGGGAATGCGGCCCATATTGCAGACTTGCTTAATAAGGAGCTTGGTTCAGAGAAGGCTGTTTTAGCCCTTGAACATACCAATCCTATAACACTTGAGGAAGACGATCATTTGATTATCGTTCATGCCATTCATGCTTTTAATGCCCCTAGAACGGTAAAAAGGTTTCTTCGAATGCTTCCATCAGGTCTCTACAAACATGTGAGTCTGATTGCTGTTGGCTGTGCAGAAAGCTGGGTCAACGAAGCCGTTTTTAAAGATTCTCAGAAGATACTTTCTGCAAAAGGTTATAGCCTTATGGTTCAAGAAATCATAGCTATGCCACTAACTTTCATTATGGCCTTTCCTGAGGACCTAATTGAATCACAAATCAAGGAGGCAACAAGTAAAGTTGAGAAAATCGCTAAGGCAATTTCAGCAGAGCAACGAACAATCAGATCTATTCCAATTAAGTCCCATGTTGTCAATTTTGTTGGTAGAGCTGAATCTGGTGCAGCAAAGATATTTGGTATAGAGCTCCATGCCAATAAATCTTGTACACAATGTGGCTTATGTGTCAGAGAGTGTCCAGAGAAGAACATTAGAATGGATGAGAATGGTAAATTACATTTTGGCCTTAATTGCCTTATGTGTATGAGGTGTATTTACAATTGTCCTGAGAAGGCAATATCACCTAGAATCAGTAAGTTTATACCGATAAGTAAAGGTTATAAATTGACCAATCATTTGAAATAGAAGATAAAAATACAACGCAGGATACATGGATAAAGGAAGATAAGTACAGATGAAATCCAGGAGGTATGGATGAGTATAATAAAAGGTCTTAACATCACGCTTAGGAACCCTGAAGTTTCAGATGCACCACTTTGGGAAAAATGGTTAAATGATATTGATATAGCCCTACCCCTTGGTGATGAACTTTATGGGAAAGTACTTGAGAGAGATATTGTAAAGCAAATAGAAGGTTATGGTGATAGTGACTACTATATGTTTACGATTATGACAAATTTTGGCAAAGCTATTGGCCGATGTATGATTTTTGGTGTAGATCAGTTAAATGCTAAGGCAACTGTGGGTATCTTTATTGGAGACAAGGAAGAATGGGGAAAAGGTTATGCAAAAGAAGCCCTAGAACTTCTAGTTGAGTACAGTTTTAGAATTCTGAATCTACACGCTATCATGTTAGGCGTATTTGAGTTTAATACTAGAGCTATTAAGCTTTACGAAAAAGTTGGCTTTAAGAAAATAGGTATTAGACGAGATGTTAGAAAAATTAATGGTCAATATGTCAATGCGGTACTCATGGATCTACTTGAAGATGAATATGAAAATAAGTACTTTGATTTTTCTATAATGAAGTAACAATGAAAAGCACTAATAAGTCAATCTTATGGTGCTTTTTTTATATGACACCACAAGTTGTATGACAGCATAGGAGAATATACCCAATAAATTAGGTGTTGACAAAGAAATATTGGGAGTATATACTAAAGTTGTAATACAACTTAAGAAAAACAACCACAGTTTTATGATACTCATTCATTCTTACAGAGAGACAATTGATGGATATAAGAATGATCATCAGAAACACATCAATTGTCTCTAGGAGGTTATATGGCGGAATTTAAAGTGTATGTCAGTGATTATGATTACGGTAATCTTGATATTGAAAGAAGTATTCTTGAGCCGATTGGCGCAGAAGTAATTGGCTTAACTTGTAATACAGGTGAAGGTCTTGCTGAGAAGGCAAAAGATGCAGATGCTATTATTCAGCAATATGCAAAAATCTATAAAGAAACCATTGATCAACTTGATCAATGTAAGATCATTGCTAGATATGGTATTGGCGTTGACATTTTGGATGTACAAGCCGCTTACGATAAAGGCATGGTCGTGACCAATGTACCTGATTACTGTTTGGATGAAGTAGCAAATCATGCTTTTACTTTATCAATGAACTTAATGAGAAACATTCCATTCTATGACAAAGCAGTGAAAAGTGGAGATTATAGATGGCAAGCTTGGCGAGGGCCTGTACCAAGACTGAGAGATGCGACGATAGGACTTATAGGCTTTGGGCGTATCGCTAATAATCTAAGTAAGAAGATTGAGGCCTTTGGTTCTAATATTATTGCCTTTGACCCATATGTATCTGCAAGTTACATGAAAACACAAGGTGTCAAAAAAGTTGAATTAGATGAAGTGTTTAAGCAATCAGATGTTGTGATCGTCTTATGTCCTTACAACAAACATACACACCATATAGTCAATGAAGATTCCTTAAAGATGATGAGAAAAGATGCTTATCTAGTTTGTGTTTCAAGAGGAAAGTGTGTAGACAATAAAGCCCTCTATAAGGCTTTGACAGATGGAACAATTGTTGCTGCAGCCCTTGATGACCCAGAAGAAGAACCAATGAAAATCAAAGATTGGCATCCAGGTATGAACCCATTAACAACACTTGATAACTGTATTTTGACGCCACATACAGCCTATGTATCAGCTGGAGCCTTAGCTGAATGTCGTAGGGTAGCGGCTGAGAATGTTAGAGCAGTATTACTTGGAGAACAACCTTTTGATTTAGTAAAACCATAGTAGAAATAGGAGAACAGAATGAAGAAGATTATTAATGAAAGACCAGTTATTGATGAAACACTCATTAAACCATTTAGAGCAATGGACGATGTTATGTCTCTCTCAGCAGTGATTAGTGACAGCATGGGTAGAGATTGTACAATGAGACCTGATATGAAACCAAAAGCTGCTGATAAAGTCATCATTGGTCCAGCTGTAACAGTTAAATTGACTGCGGGAGATATAGTAGACTGCTTAGAAGTTTTTGATGTTGTTAAACCAGGAGATGTTGTTGTTATTGATGCTTTTGGCGAAGAGAACACATCCATCTGGGGTGGTTTAATGTCTGGACTTGCTAAAAATGAAGGTGTTGTTGGGGCAGTTATCGATGGAAGCTGCAGAGACACAGATGAAGCCAAGTTTCTTGACTTCCCAGTAACAGCAAAAGTAAGTGGGCCAAGAGCTGCACATACAGCTACTTCAGGCCGTAAAGAGCCAATTGAAATTAATGTACCAATTGTTTGTGGTGGTATCATCGTCAATCCAGGTGACTTAGTTGTTGCTGATGAGATAGGTGTTTCAATCGTTCCTTATGATCAACTTGAAAGAGTTGCAAAAGAGGCAAGAAAATTAGCAGATGCTGAAATTGCTTCAAGAGAAGAAATCCTTAAAGGTGCAACCTATAAAGATTTACTTGCCAAATTTGGACGTATATAGGTGACATGATGAATAAAATGATTGAACGTGTAAAAGAAGGCAAAATTATAGCTATTGTTAGAGGTATCGAAATTGAGAAGATTATTAATACTTGTAAAGCCTTATATGCAGGTGGGGTTTCAATGATTGAAGTCACTTTTAATCAGTCAAGTCCTACATGTATTGAAGATACCTATGAAGCTATAAAACTTATTGCCGATACCCTGCCTGAGATTTTTGTTGGAGCAGGAACAGTGATGTCAGTAGAACAAGTTGAAGCGGCTGTTGAAGCTGGTGCCAAATATATTATTTCACCTAACTTTGATGAACTAGTCGTAAAAAAAACTAAAGAACTTAAGGTTCTTTCAATGCCTGGCGTACTGACACCTACAGAGATTAGCAATGCCTATGCAGCAGGTGCTGACTTCGTTAAAGTCTTCCCTGGCGGTAACTTTGGCGTATCCTATATCAAAGCGATCAAATCACCGATGAACCACATCCCGATGTTGGCGGTAGGTGGCATTGATGTCAGTAATGTTGATGCTTTTATGGCGACTGGTATTAGTGGTGTAGGTGTTGGTTCTAGCTTGGTTAATAGGACCTTAATTGATGAAGGTAGATTTGACGAATTAACAGTCTTAGCTAAGAAATTTGTAGACAAGGTATAAAGGAGAGCAACATGAGTAAAGTTGTATGTTTTGGAGAAATAATGGGAAGACTATGCCCACCAGGTTATAAAAAAGTTATTCAGGCAACAGGTTTTGATCTAACATTTGCTGGAGGAGAAGCCAACGTAGCAGTGTCATTAGCAAACTATGGATTATCACCTAGCTTTGTCTCTAAGTTACCAGACAATGATATGGGCTTATTGGTTAAGAAAACCCTTAAATCTTATGATGTAAATGTTGATGATGTTGTCATTGGTGGCGAACGTCTAGGTATGTATTATGTAGAAAAAGGTGCCTCTCAGAGGCCGTCAAAAGTTATCTATGATCGTAAGTATTCAGCTATATCGATGGCAGAAACAAAAGATTTTAACTGGGATCATATACTCAAGGATGCTGAGTGGTTTCATGTTACGGGTATCACTCCAGCCTTGTCAGATGAATGTGTAGATATTACAAGAGAAGCCCTTAAACATTGTAAAGAGAAGGGCATCACAGTCAGTTGTGACTTGAACTACCGTAAGAATTTATGGTCACAAGAAAAAGCACAGTCAGTTATGAGTGAGTTTATGGCTTATGTGGATGTCTGTATCGCCAATGAAGAAGATGCTGAGAAGGTACTTGGTATTAGTGCTAAGGACACAGATATTACAGCAGGTGAAATTAATCATGATGGTTATATAGAAGTAGCAAAAGAAATTCAAGAGAAATATGGTTGTAAAAAAGTTGCCATCACACTTAGAGAAAGTTATTCAGCAAGTGTTAATGGTTGGTCTGCAATGTTATTTACAGACAATCAAGCTTATTTTTCTACAAAATACGACATTCAATTAGTTGATAGAGTTGGTGGTGGTGACAGTTTCGTTGGGGGTCTTTTGTATGCACTCTTAAGAATTGATGATCCAAAAGAACAAATCGAATTTGCTGTTGCTGCAAGTTGCCTAAAACATACTATTGAAGGTGACTTTAACCAAGTTTCAATTAGTGATGTACAAACCTTAATGGAGGGTGATGGATCCGGTAGGGTTCAACGATAACTTCAAATTAATGATATGAAAAAAGGAGAAGAAAATGAAAAAATTGTTATCCGTAATTTTAGTGGTGGTTATGATGTTAAGTGTTGTTGGGTGTCAAACAGAATCAGAGGAAAGTACAGTTGAGGCAAGTGTTACTAACCCATTTATAGGTCTGGAAGAAACAGATGAGTACATCTTCGTTCTAGCACTTCAAAACATTGAGTACTTCAATGCTCATAAATATATGTGGGATAAAATCGGTGAAGACTTTGGTGTTAAAACAACAATTGTTGGACCAGCTGACATGGATGTTAACCAAACAGCATCTGCGATTGAGCAGGCGATTTCTAAGAACCCTAAAGGGATTATCACTTGGGGATTTGATCCAGGTATGGAATCAGCTGTAAATAATGCTATTGAAGCAGGCATTCCAGTTGTTCCAATCGTTGGTGACTTATCAGGTTCTGATAGAAATACATATGTTGGATCAAGTCAATTTGAACTTGGTTATATGGGTGGTCAAGCTTTAGCTTCAGAGATTAACAATGACGGACAAGTAGCAATTCTTACTTTACCAGGTGTTGGTATGTTTGATGAAAGAGAAGCCGGATTTAGATCAGCAATCGACGACATTAATGCAGCTGGTGGAAGTGTTGAGATTATTGCAGTAGGTGATACTAAAGCAGACATCGCTGAAGCCCTTAAAGCAGGTAAAGATATTTTGGCTTCACAACCTGACTTAGATGGATTTTTTGGAACAGACTCAACAGCAGCATTTGGTGCAGTTAATGCAGTTAAAGAAGCTGATAAAGTTGGACAAGTTAAAATTGTAGGTATGGATAGAAACTCAGACATCTTACAAGAAGTTAAAAATGGTAATATCTCGGGTACTATCGCACAGAATGATGCAGCTACGGTTTACTGGGCATTCTTAGCACTTGTTAGTGAGATGAACTATTCAGTACCATTAACAGTAGACAATGAAAGTGCTGGCGCATTTGCTGGTCCATCAACTGTTTACATGAAGCCTAATTATATTAGTATTGATGAAGTTGACTTCTATCTAGAAGCAAACGAATTATACGCTGAATAATATCTGAGAGGGGTTATTCTAACCCCTCTCATTACTTCAATAAAGCGAATCTTGTAGAAAGTCCGGTAAGGAGTTTGGTATGAAGGAAATATTAAGAGTTAAACAATTAAGAAAAGAATATCCGGGTGTTGTAGCAGTAAATAACCTGTCTTTTTCAATGAACAAGGGAGAGGCTGTGGCTTTGCTTGGTGAAAATGGTGCAGGGAAATCAACCACAATTAAGATGATTTGTGGTGTTGAAAAACCTGATATAGGGACCATAGTACTTGATGGTGTTACTCATGAGTTTCATAACCCACATGAAGCAACGGAAGTGGGTATTGGTGTTGTATTCCAAGAGTTGTCACTTGTAGGATCCTTAAGTATAGCTGAAAATATATATATGAATAGGCAGCCAAGTAATAAGTTAGGTCAGATTGATTTTCCTAAGTTATATGCAGATACAGAAGAGATTCTTAAGATTTTTGAATTAGACCTTAAGCCCCAAACAAAAGTATCTCAGTTATCAGCAGGTAAGAAGCAAATTGTTGAAATTCTTAAGGCAATATCTATGAACCCTAAGATACTAATACTGGATGAACCAACCAGCTCCTTAACAGATGTTGAAATTCATGACCTATTTTTAGTGATAGATCGAATGAAAAAAGAGGGTATGTCCTTTATCTATATCTCACATAAACTTAATGAAGTCTTCAGGTTATGCGAGCAGGCTGTCATCATGCGAGATGGCCAATTCATAGCAAGCGAGCGTGTGGCAGATCTAGATGAAGAGAAGATCGTTTCTTATATGGTCGGACGTGAGATTAAAGACCTATTTGGTGAGAAATCAGAACGTGAGATTAAGGATAATGAGAAGTTTAGAGTTGTGGATGTGACCAAAAAAGGCGAGTATGAAGGTGTTTCTCTTCATGTATATGAAGGTGAAATCATTGGGTTATTTGGTTTGATTGGATCAGGAAGAACTGAGTTTGCTGAAGGCATTATTGGTTATAATCCTGCTGACTCTGGACAAGTGATCTTAAATGGTCAAGAGGTTGAGGTTAGTAACCCAAGAGATGCAATTAATCTTGGTATTGGTTACGTGACAGAAGACCGTAAGGAGTTAGGCCTTTATTTAGGTAAATCAATTAAAGAGAATCTAGTTGTTAATCACCTAGAGACTTTTGCCAACAATAGTCTACTTAATGAACAATCAATTGTCACCTATGCAGAAGATAAGGTTGATTCCTATGGAGTATCAGCCTACTCAATCCATCAGGAGGTAGGTAAACTATCAGGTGGTAATCAGCAGAAGATCTTACTTGCCATGTGGCTTGAATTAGACCCTGAAGTGATGATCTTTGATGAACCTACAAGAGGTGTTGATATCGGTGCCAAATCAGAAATATATTCAGCAATCAGACGTTATACCATGAATGGTAAGGCAACTATTGTCATCTCCTCAGAGTTACCAGAACTGATGGGACTTTGTGATCGAATCCTGATTATGAAAGATGGGATCATCGTAGGTGAAGTTAATAACAATGAATTTAGTGAAGAAGGAATCGTTGGTTATGCCACTGGTGTAATCGATAAGAAGGTGGCCCAAGATGAAGAATAATAAATTAATGGATAAAATACTTGGAAGTCGTGAATTGAGTTTAGTGATTGTGCTAATAGTAGGGTCCGTGGTGATGGGCTTAGTATCGCCACATTATTTGAAATTTGCCAATCTTAACTCAATTATGTTAGGTCTTACTGTAGAAGGTGTCATGGTTATAGGGATGTCACTACTTCTTATATCCGGTGGACTTGACCTATCAGTTGGTTCAACTATGTGTATGACAGGGGTTGTAGCAGGTCTGTGTTTAACGAACGGCATTCCAATACCTATAGCTATTTTGATTGCACTATTTGTCGCTGTACTAATCGGTTTTGCCAATGGACTATTGATTGCCCAATTGAACCTGAATCCTTTTATAACAACACTTGGTATGTCTATAGCTATTCGAGGTTTGTTGCTGATCATATCAGATGGAAAATCTGTTCTTAATTTACCCGATGCTTTTAATATTATTGGACGTGGTAAGTTTTTGGGCATTCAATACCCCGTCTATGTTATGATTATTTTAGTGATCGTTATGGACTATGTGATTAAGAAGAATAGATACTTTAGACAGAGCTATTATGTTGGCGGTAATGAGAAAGCTGCCAAGTTAAATGGTATTAATGTTAAGAAAGTCAAAATGGCCAATTATATGATTACAGCCTTACTTGCTGGTATTGTTGGGATTATGATTACAGCCAGATTTGGTTCAGCATCAGTGACCATTGGGCAGAATACAGCTCTTAATGTCATCACAGCGGCCATTATTGGTGGCGCTAGTCTGAATGGTGGTAAAGGGACAATACTAGGTGCTTTTATGGGTGCCATGTTCTTACAAGTTTTATCAAGTTCATTGAACCTATTAGGTGTAGATATTAATTACCAAAGCTTTATTACAGGGGCAATCTTAATCTTTGCAATTATCATGGATGTTGTGAACGATAAAAACATGAAGATGGCGTAAGCCTGAAAGGTGGTAACATGAGTAAGTTAGCTAGACTTCAGGAAATGATGAAAGAAAACAAGGTAGACGTATGTGTGTTTAAACACGCTGAGAATGTCCTCCTATTTACAGGCTATTGGCCAAGAAATGGCTACTCATTTTATGTAGTTGGTCAAAGTAGTGCACCTATGTTAGTGACACCTGAGGGTATCCATGAAGATCCTAAGAATGGAACGGTGAAAGACATTAGACAATATGGGTTTATCCGAATAAAAGATGGTAATCATTATGATAATATTTCATCGATTCTTAAAGATTATATGTCTGAAAATAAAATAAATAAAAACAGCACTGTTGCCATGGACATTGGCTTTGATGTTATAGGTGTTCCTCTTTGTTCAGGAGAGATTTCAACTATAGGTGAAGGCATTATTGAGATGGTTAAGAAGCGTTTTTTTACTTCAGAAATAGTGAGTGCAAAAGACTGGATTCATCAGATTAGAGCCATTAAAGATCAAGAGGATATCCAGAAACTTGAGATTGCCAATGAGCTAGGCATTATGGCATGTAACTATTTCAGAACCATTGTCAAACCAGGAATTAGAGAAATTGATGTTGCTGCTATGACGGAAGCTTTTTTTGCTAGAAATGCTTCAGGATATAAAGGTAGTCAATATGGTAAAGCCTGGGTTCAGATAGGGTCAGGGATTAAGACGGCTAGAGAAGGCTGGTATATTGGTGTTGTATCTGAAGATAAGATCATCGAAGATGGTGATATGGTTATGCTGGAAATGGGTGCGGTTGTGGACGGTTACTGGTGTGATTTAACTTCAGTCTGTGTTGCAGGTAGGGTTAGTGAACTCCAAGAAGAGATTGTCACAATCGTAAAAGATGCTCAACTAAAGGCTATAGAGGCTATGAAACCAGGAGCAGTCGCAGAAGAAGTTTACCAAGTGGCTAAAGATTATATTGATGAAAAGGGTTATGGTAATGCCTATTGTCATGGTTTAGGTCATGGGCTAGGGTTTAACTATCATGAAGCTATACCACCCCTTGGACCAGGATCTAAAGTTGTACTGGAAGAAGGTATGGTCATGAGTTGTGAACCAGGTATTTATATAGATGGTGCCTTTGGTGTTAGGTGGGAAAGTAATGTCCTTATCACATCAGATGGTGCAAAAATACTTGGAGAATAACATGATTGAAAGGTGGTAAGTTTTATGAAGGCTTTTAGAATATATGATGCATGTGACATGAGACTTGAAGAAGTTGACCAGCCAGATATTGATGCTTATGAAGTTCTTGTTAAGATACTAGCAACTGGAATTTGCTCAACTGATATTGAATTGTATGATGGTAGTATGCCTTACTTTGAACAAGGATTAACTAAAAGACCAATGACACCTGGACATGAGTGGTCAGGGATCGTTGAAAAAGTTGGATCTAAAGTCCAAGGCTTCCAAATTGGTGAATTAGTCGTTGGAGATATTAGCATAGGATGCGGAAGGTGTGAAAACTGCCTTAAAGGTATGTACCACCTTTGCCATAATCGAACAGAGTTAGGTGTTATTAAGTATGATGGCGCTTTTGCTAATTACCTAAAGACGGAGGCAAAAAACCTGTATAAAGTGCCAGAAACGATATCAGCCAATGAAGCGGCAATGGTTGAAACAACAGCTACAGTTACTCATGCAGTGCAAAAAACAGGCATTGAGCCTGGTGATTGTGTTCTAGTATATGGTGATGGCGCTATAGGCCTGATCAATGCCCAAGTTGCCTTTGCATGTGGTGCAGGAAAGGTGATTGTAGTTGGTTTAAAAGAGACTCACAGAGACTTACTTAAGCAGTGGGGTATTCATCTAATCAATGCTTCTGACCTAGATGTTGTTGTAGAAGTTAATAAACTAAATGGTTCTTTGGCAGATGTTGTGTTTGAAGACACTGGCAATCCAGTGGCTTTTGCCTCAGCTCTAAAAGTTGTTAAACCAGGTGGTAAGTTATGTGTTCTTAGTATCACAGGACAATCAACAATCCCTATTGACATGGACTACATAGTAACAAGAGAAATTACTATCTTTGGTGTACTTGCAAGTCCTAATAGCTTCAAACCCGCTCTTGAACTTATTGCTTCAGGCAAAGTAGATGTAAAAAGTTGTATCAGTAAAATCTATCCTTTTGATGAAACTATTGAAGCCTTTGAGTATGTAAAGAATGTGAAAGATAATGACAGAATAAAGGTTGTAGTAACCCAGGAGGCAGAAGTTGACTAGGTTAGTGAACAAACTTATACATTATAAAGACTATGGTAAGTGTCTCTATATAAGCAACCATGTTGTGGACATAATTATTACCTTAGATATGGGTCCTAGGATTATACGTTATGGCTTTGTAGATAATGATAATGTTTTTTATGAAAGCACAGACTACCATGATGCCAGAGAAAGAGACGAATGGCACATTATTGGTGGCCATCGTCTGTGGCATAGCCCTGAGAAACATCCTAGAACCTGGTTGGCAGATTGGTCTGCTATCAATTACAGTATCAAAGATAATCGAATTACAATCTATCAAAATACTGAAGATTGGGTTCAAGTGGATAAAGAGATGGAAATTACAATAGGGGATAACCATCAAGTTAGGATCAAACACATCATCCGAAATAGGAATGCATGGGAGATAGAACTATCTGCGTGGGCATTAACGGCCGTTGCACCCGGTGGTGTATTAGTCGTAAAACTGCCAGATAGAAGAAATGACTTTGCTTATGGATTTGATGAAGGACGGATTGTATCCTTATGGTCATATGCTAATATGCAAGATCCTAGGGTTGTATGGGGTGATGATTACATTACATTATTACAAGATGATAGAGCATCTAACCCTTTTAAGTTTGGTATAAGTAATAGAGAAGGTTGGGCTGCCTATCTTAATAAGCAGCAACTTTTTGTGAAAGAGCATAAACATGACATAAAAAGTATTTACCCAGATGGCAATGTTTCCTTTGAGTCATATACAGATGGGAATATGCTAGAGATGGAGACCTTATCTCCTCTAGTCAAGCTTAAAGAGGATGAAACAGTAGAACATATAGAATTGTGGTCCTTATATGAGATTCTCGATGGATGTATATCAAGTGAAGTATCGATTAAACATATGATGAATCAAGTAGGCATTAACTAAATTGAATTGAGGTAAAAACATGATTATTAAGAATATAACAAACGTAGATGGTTTTTTTGCAACAGTAGATAAGTGTGCTGGACAAGTAGAGCTGTTAACAAAAGAAGGAGATCGATTGAACCTTAAATCCAAATTGTGTCAATATATCTCCTTAACTGGTATTTTCAGTGATCCAAAGATTGAGGAAATGGAATTAATTCTTTCTGAGCCGGAAGATGCTAAAGATCTACTTGAATTTATGGTACGAGGTTAGTATATTTTTTTGATTTCAGAAGTTGTATGACAACTTTAGGTAATTTCCTTGACAAATCTCCAATATGACCCTATAATGGTCAATATAAACAAGGTTTTCGTGGTTGGAAATCGTAAGTTGTAATACAGATGTTAAAGACAATCATTGATATTATTGGGAGGTTCTTATGAGAACGAAGTTATTGCTAACAAGTCTTTTAATTTTTGTATTGGTATTTGTAATGGTAGGATGCGCAAGTGAAGAAACTAAAACTGAAGAAAAAGCAGCAACAAAAGTAGAAGAAAAAAGTGAAGATAAAATGGATGAAGCAGAAGCTGAAGAGGTAGCTGGATTTGACATCCCTTCAGTAGTAACATATTTTAACCCTTCCGCCTTAGCTGATGGTTCACAAGCGTCATTTGACACTTTAGCTTATGACGGAGATGCACCAAGAATTGCTTACATGCCACCAGCAACAGAGTTTAACTACTACATAGCTATTGGTGAAGGTATCAAAGCTTTAGCAGAAGAAGTTGGCGCAGATATGTTCATGTTAGCACCTCAAAGTGGTGCAGACATTAATGGACAAATGGGTATGTTACAAGATGTTATCAGTCAAGGTGTTGATATTATTATTCTTTCAACTCATGATGAAGCAGCAGCAGCACCACTTGTAAAACAAGCAGTTGATCAAGGTATTGAAGTTGTAATTGTCAACTCTGATATCCAAGCATTCCCAACACCTGTCCATGCAGTGGTTGGTTATAACCAAAGAAATGGAACAACAAAAATGGGTGAGTATGTATCCATGAAGTTGGCAGATGAAGCTGTTAAAGTTGGTATTATTGAAGGTCAACCAGGTTGGCACTCAACTGAAAGAATTGGTGGATTCACAGATGTTATTGGAAGCAAATCAAACTTTGAAGTTCTATCTAGCTTAGATGGTAAATGGAACGTTGAAGGTGGAAACGTTGCAGCAATGGATATGTTACAAGCACATCCGGAGATTAACCTAATATTTGCAGCCAATGACTATGAGATCATGGGTGCTCAAAAGGCAGTAAGTTCTCTAGATAGAGATGATGTCTTGTTATTTGGTAATGACGGAGATACAGCAGCTCTTGAAGAGATTGCAGCTGGAACAATTGACGGAACAGTCCATACAGCACCTTATGAAATGGGTAGCATAGTACTTCAAGTTGCTCTTGATGGACTTGCAGGTAGATTTGAAGGTGGTTATGTAGAAACACCAACCATTATCGTTGATTCTGAAAATGTTCTTGATTATTTAAGAGAACCAGATTCATTATATCCTAGACCTTCAAAAGAATATTAAATCCTATTGTACGGGTGCCAGGCACCCGTACAATTTAACAAGATAGAAGGATGGAAATTATGACAAGCGAAATGAAACCCGTTTTATGGGAACTTAAAAATATTAGTAAGTATTTTCCAGGCATAAAGGCCCTTGATGAAATGTCTCTAACTGTAAAAGAAGGACAGATTCATGGCTTAATGGGACAGAATGGATGTGGTAAATCCACATTAATTAAGTGTTTAGCTGGTGTACATCAGGCGGATGAAGGTCTTATAGAGTTTAAAGGAAAAGCAGTAAAAGTGAAATCACCGATACACTCAAGAGAATTTGGTGTTGCTACTATTTATCAAGAGTTTTCCTTAGTTCCAACCCTAACAGTTGCTGAGAATATATTCTTAGGTAGGTTGCCTTATATTAAGAAGACCAAATTAGTGGATTGGAAGAAGATTGAAACAGATGCCCTAGAGATTCTAGAGAGACTTGATATTGAACTGTCACCATTTGCAATTATTAAAGACTTATCGGTTGCAGAGCAACAATTGGTTGAGATTGCCAAAGCCCTATCTCTAAATGCTTCTCTACTAATCATGGATGAGCCAACAGCGGCCCTTGGTGTTAATGAAATTGAACAACTACATAAATTTATTAAGAAACTAACGGCAAAAGGCTTGGCAATTATTTATATCTCTCATCGATTGGATGAAGTTGTGGCCTTAGTAGATCATATTACCGTTATGAAAGATGGTCGTGTTGTAGGTTCTTTTGAACAAGAGGACATCCATATTAAGGGTATTGTTGATGCAATGGTTGGTGAAAGTGTTGAGAATCACTATCCTAAAGTGTATGGTGCAACGGATGAAGCTTACCTATCTGTAGAAGGTGTATCAACCAATAATGGTGTTAATGGTGTGAGTTTTACCATTAATAAAGGTGAAGTTTTTGGTCTCGGAGGTATGATGGGATCAGGTCGAACAGAAATTGGTAGAGCCTTATTCGGACTTGATAAGCTAACAAAGGGTCAGATAAAGATTAATGGCAAGGTTGTCAAAATCAATAACCCAGAAGATGCCATTGCTCAGAAATTTGCCTATGTTTCTGAGAACCGTAAGTCTGACGGACTTTTTATGAACTTCAATGCACCAATGAATATGACGATTGCCAATTTGAAAAAGATTATTAAGTCAGTGTTTATAGGCACTAAAGATGAAAGAAATGCTGGATGGCATTATGTTGAGAGATTTGACATTCACCATACAGCTATGAATAAATCAGTGAACTTTTTATCAGGTGGTAACCAACAGAAAGTGATCATTGCAAGATGGCTCTTTTCAGAAGCAGACTTCTTTATACTTGATGAACCAACCCAAGGGATTGATGTGGCGGCTAAAGCTGAAATATACCATTTGATTAATGAGCTCACAAGTCTTGGCAAGTCAGTTCTTCTTATAAGCTCAGACTTTGAGGAACTACTACCAATGAGTGATAGAATTGCCATCGTTAGACATGGTGAAATCGTCGCCATTGATGATGCTAAGCAGCTAGATAGTGTTGCAATTATGGAAAGAAAATAGATGTGGATCTATAGAAGAGGTATATAATGGAATTAACTAAAAAGACACCTATAAAAAGAGGCTTTAGATTGGATCCAGCAATTATTGCACCCCTTGTGGCCTTAATTCTAGTTAGTATAATCGTTGCTTTAACAACTGAACGATTTGTTGATGCTTCAAACTTGAGAAACCTATTTCTACAAGTCTGTACAGTGGCACTGATGGCCATTGGGTCAACCCTTGTTATTTTAACAGGTGGTATTGATTTGTCACCAGGATCTATGGTAGCGCTAATGAGTATGGTTTTGGCAATGGGTATCAAATTCCTAAACTTGCCAGTGGCTATAGCAATTGTAGCAATTATCATCTTAGGTTTATTACTTGGAACAGTTAATGGGGTTCTCTCAACTTACCTAAGAATACCAGCATTCATTGCCACTCTAGCAACCATGAGTATATTTAGAGGTATAGCTTTTATGTTTAATAATGGCTCCCCAGTCTTCTCAGTATCTCCTGGTCTTGAAAATGTATTCTACGGTTCCTTATTTGGCATACCAATCACATTTGTCTACATCCTGGTATTCTTCACAGCAGCTTATGTGTTTATGAAGTATACCAAAACAGGAAGAGATATTTATGCGGTTGGTGGTAATATTACAGCTTCAAGACTTAGTGGTATTAACGTTAATCGAGTTAGAATGTTAGCCTTTACCATCGCTGGTGGTATGGCAGGTGTATCAGCAATCCTTATGACAGCTAGATTAAATTCAGGATCAGCAAATTATGGTGCTGGTATGGAAATGTCTGCTATAGCTGCAACGGTTGTTGGTGGAACAAGTTTAAGTGGTGGACATGGTAACGTTGTATCTACCTTGTTAGGTGCCTTAACAATTGTTATTGTGCAGAATGCCCTTAATTTACACGCGGTACCAACTTCTCTACAGAATATTATTATTGGTATTATCATTGTGTTAGCAGTAGCCATTGATATGTGGAGAATTGAAATAAATCAACTATTTAAGAAACAGAAATAAATAACATGAACATAGGAGGAATAAACATGAATTATCCAAGAACATTTTCTCATATAGGTCTTTCAGTACCTAATCTAGAGGAAGCAGTGAAGTTTTATACAGAAGTATTTGGTTGGTATCTTATTATGGAACCAACAGAAATTATATCAGATGACAGTGATATAGGTGTTATGTGTGATGACGTATTTGGTCAAGGTTGGGAAAGATTTAAGATTGCCCACATGTCAACAGGTGACAAGATTGGTGTTGAGCTATTTGAGTTTAACAACGCTTGTTTACCAGAGAATAATTTTGAGTACTGGAAGAGTGGTTTGTTCCACTTCTGTGTTCAAGATCCTGATGTTGAAGGTTTACTTGAGAAGGTTATTGCAGCTGGTGGTAAACAAAGAATGCCGGTTAGATACTATTATAAAGGTGAAAAGCCTTATAGAATGGTTTACTGCGAAGACCCATTTGGTAACATCTTTGAGATTTACAGCCATAGCTACGAGTTAACTTATTCAGCTGGCGCATACTAGACCAATACAAGTGAGGCATATCGGTTATTTGCCCTCCCCCCCTCCGATATGCCTCATTTATAGCCATCTACTATTTGCTTTTTAATGGGTTTAGAGTATTATATGATTAGTGACTTATATAGAAGGAGAATTGGATGGCAGATAAAGTAACCCCAAGTGACAAGGTTTATAATTATGTAATAGAAAGAATTAAATCTGGTCAATGGGAACAAGGAACAAAAATCAAATCAGAATTAGACATGGTTGCAGAGCTTGAAGTGAGTCGTGTAGCAGTTAGACAGGCCCTTGAGAAACTTGTTGCCCTTGGTTTGCTTATTAAAAGAAAAGGATCAGGGACATACGTTAATAAAGTAGAAGCAAGAACTTACCTGAACAACCTTATGCCTATACTTCTTTTAGAAGGAAAAGATATCTACTCCGTACTAGAATTCAGGAAATATTTTGAGTATGGCAACATTAGTATGTTTATTGATAATTATTCTGATGAGATTTATGACAGATTAGAAGAACAATATCAGGTGATGAAAGCATCTGTTGATAACCCATCTGAGTTTTATACAGCAGATTTTAAATACCACAGTTTAATAGCAGAAGGGACTAAAAACCCAATCGTTATTAAGATTAATGAAATTCTCATGGATATTTTACTGAAACACCAAGCCATATTAAACAATGAAATAGGTCCAAAAGTCGGTCTTGATTACCATAAACGTATATTAAGGGCGATTAAAGAGAAGGATAAAGAAATGGCAACACTATTAATGCAACGACACATAGAAGCAGCTATGGAGGATTTAAGACATCACGAATAACTGCTTAGTCAGGAGGCGTAATGTCAGTCGAACCTAGCGATAGGGTTTACAATTATGTAATCAAAAATATTATGTCTTCAAAATGGCGACCAGGTGAACGGATTATGTCAGAAAACGATTTGGCAGAAAAACTTCTGGTTAGTCGAGTGTCTGTAAGAAAGGCCTATGACCAGTTAGATGCTATTGGTCTTATTGAGAGGAAAAAGGGCTCCGGTACATACATAGCAGATGCTTCAAGTATTCATGATGTTGAGATGGAACAACCCATCTTAAAAGTAAATGACGATGACGTCTTATCCTTACTTAAGTTTAGAAGACATTTTGAGTATGGCAGTGTACACATGTTTATAGATCGATGTTCTGAACAAGATTTAAAAGATTTAGAAGCTAGCATTATTGAGATGAAGAATGCAGTTGATTCAAAAACCTTTGGACACGCTGATTTTGAGTTTCATAGCATAATAGCAGAAGGGACTAAGAACCCAATTGTTATTCGCCTTAATGCCATACTAATGAACATTTTGGAAGAACATCAAGTGAAGTTGAACACAATCATCGGACCAACAATCGGTTTACAATATCATGATATGATACTAGACGCCATTAAAATGAAAGATAAAGAATTAGCATCCATGTTGATGTTAAGACATATACAAGCAGCTATTGATCAGTATGAGGTTATTGCCTAATTAAAGGTCAATAGCCTTTTTATTGTCAAAAAATCTAAGCATGATATGATATAATATTTATACGATATTGTTGAATAGGTTAAGTTGTATAAAGGAGATAAAATGACTAATATTGAAAATATAGTGACGGAGTATTTAAGATCATGGATAAAAAAAGACATTTCGATTATGAGGACTCATTTTTCTCCATATGTTGTTTATAGGGAGTGTTATGGACCTGTCTATCAAAACAGAAGACAGTGCCTTCAATGGTTCAGAGAATGGAACTTAAGAGGTACAGTCCTGAAGTGGGATATCAAGAATAGTTTTGTACTGGGACAAACGGTAATAGTAGAATGGTATTTTGAATGTGATTATGAAGGTAATATTGATGGTTTTGATGGGGTATCCATAGTCGAATTTGATGATAATGATCAGATTGTTTCAGTGAAAGAATTTCAGTCAAAAACAGAACATGAGTATCCTTATGAAGACATGTAAATAAGGAGTAAGGCAATTATGACAGAGATTAAACAATATAACTTCCATACTCAGGAGGCCCTAAACTATTATAAGTGGATATCAACACTGTGGGACAAAGTCGAACCCTATATGACCATCAAACATAATCTACAGATTCCAGAACCCTTATTGGCAATGAATCAGGATGAATTGATGGGAGGCCTGTCTTTCACTGTACATAAAGACCCAACTGAAGATATTTATACATTATGGGTTAACACTATTTTCATTGAAGACAGTCACAGAAGGCGGGGGTTAGCAACTAAACTTCTTAAGGAAGCAATGGCGTTGCTCCGTTACCTTGGATACGATAGACTATACGCCTACACAGATTATCCTGAGTTATACACTAAGTCTGGCTGGTATGAAGTAGAGAACACTAAGTCGGTTGTTGGTGTTAGAATAAATTTAGAAAGTAGGTCATCATGAAGATAGAGTTTTACCCGATCAATCAAGAAAAAGTATTTCTTAAATATGTTGTTCTTCAAACCCGCTATAAGAATCAGTGGGTTTTTGTGCGTCACTGTGAAAGGACCACTTGGGAAATCCCCGGAGGTCATATTGAGCCAGGTGAAACACCTGATGAAGCGGCTAAGAGGGAACTTGTTGAAGAGACTGGAGCGGTTGAATTTACAGTTGAAGCAGTTTGTGACTATTCAGTAGACAGGCATGGACATAAGGCTTATGGACGTTTGTATTATTGTGATATTGAGCAAATAGGTGAGCTTGGTGATTCTGAGATTGCCGAAGTTACTTTTGGAGATGAGTTGCCAGAGAATATGACTTATGCTGAGATACAACCTTATTTGTTTGAAAAAGTTATGTCTTATAAAAAGGGGTAATAATATGGATATATCTTCTGTAGATTCTAGGATAAAGAGAATCTACCCGGATTTTGATGTTAAAACAATAGATGTAATAGATGATGGACAGAACAATCAGGTCTTCCTCATAAACGGTGATTATATTTTCAGATTTCCTAGAAAAGAAGTTAATAGGGTAGAACTTGCTAAAGAGTTAAAGGTCTTGTTTTATCTAAAAGATGATCTATCCATTTCAATACCAAATATTACCTACTATAATATGGAGGATAAGTTTGAAAAATGTTTTATGGCCTATCCTTGCCTTAAGGGTGAGGTGATGAGAAGAGAAGTCTTTGATGGGATTAAACATCAAGATGGACTAGCAAAGCAATTAGCCATATTTCTGAAGGAGTTACATAAGACGGAGGTAGATGATGACCTTAGAAAACACTTAGTTGCGTCTGACCCCATTTTGATTTGGCAGGATTTACATAAGCGATTCAGAAAACATTTATATAAACATATGAGACCTGATAGTATCGTTGACATGGACAAGAGATTTGATACAATTTTTGAGACTTTAGAAAATGAGTCTTTTGCACCTACTTTAATCCATGGTGATTTTGGACCAAGCAATATACTTGTAGACAGGAAGTCTGATTCGATAACAGGAATAATTGATTTTGGCTCTGTGAGTATTGGTGACCCGGCTAATGATATTGCATCACTTATTGGACCCTTTGGATATGGATTAAGTTTTGCCTATGAGATGGCCGAATCATATGGTGATCTTAAACACTACATAAAAAGAGCCCAGGCTTACACATCTACTTTTGCATTACAAGAAGCCCTGTACGGGGTAGAGAATAATGATAGTAGGGCCTTTGAAGCAGGGATAAAAGCCTATAGATAAATAGAGGACACAAGAGAGCAAGCTAAGACAGGCAACTAAGATTTGATTACCTTATACTTACATTGGAGGTAAGTTGAATGAACCTAATAATGAGTCTACAAAAAGCCATTGACTACATGGAAGAGCACATGATGGAGCCAATTACCTATGAAGATGTGGCCAAAGAAGTGTATATGTCCAAGTATCACTTTCATCGAATCTTTACTATGGTAACAGGCATTAGCGCTAATGCCTACTTACGAAATCGACGTTTGTCTATGGCTGGTGAAGAAGTGATTCTGACAGATAGGAAAATCATTGATATTGCTCTAGATTATGGTTATGGGACTTCAGAAAGTTTCACTAAGGCTTTTCTTAGGTATCATGGTGTCACACCTAGTGTTGCCAGAAGAGCTGGTGCAGAGCTTAAGTTATTCAACAGACTTCTAATTAAACTACAATTGGAAGGTGGTCATATTATGGATTACAGAATTGAGAAACGAGAACCATTTAAACTATTAACGAAAGTAAGAAACTTTTCTAACGAGGTTATTGATGATGATGCCAATACTGAGATACCTGATTTTTGGAAAGAATCTATTGATCAGGGTGTTTTAAAAGTATTAAATGAGAAGGCAGCAGTTCCTGGTCTCTATGGTGTTTGTGGACCTGTAGACAAAGAATCTAGTTCATTTAAGTATGGTATCGCTACTGAGTTATCAAGCGGTGATATACCTGAGGGTTATGATGTATGGGAGGTGAAACCAACTACATGGGCTGTGTTTAAGTGTATTGGTGATTCTCCAGATTGTATCGGTGAGACTTGGTCCAGAGTCTTCAAGGAGTTCTTACCTAGTTCAGAGTATGTGATGTTAGATGATACAGATTTTGAGTATTATCCAGAAGACGGAGAAGAAGGTCTCTTTTGTGAGATATGGATTCCTGTTGGTAAAGAAAAGTAAGATGTGACATTAGAGGTTCAAGCTGATGCTTGAATCTCTTTTTTCTTTAAAACGACCGAAAATTGGTCAAGCCAATAGAGATGCGAAGTATCATTCTTGTTGACAAAAGATTATACATAATATATTATGTATATATAAAGGTAACATATTATGTAATTTGAAAGAGGTTTGATTATGGATATGATAATGTTACAGAGTAATATATTTGCGCACATTTTTAAGCTGTCTAATATGTTGCAAGTGTACTTAGATGGAACTCTGAAAGAGGATAAATTGACATCAAAACAGATGTTTCTAATGATAGTTATTGATAGTTTTGGAGATAGTTACCCAACATTTAAAGAGGCGGCTGATAGAAGTGGTAGTTCCTATCAGAATATTAAACAACTGGCACTTAAGCTTGAGAAAAATGGCTATGTTGAAATAAAAGAAGATTCAAAAGACAGAAGAGCAAAAAGATTGATTTTAACAACACATGCAAAAGTCTATTGGGAGAATAGAGGCCTGAAAGATAACGAATCAATGGAGCAATTATTTGGCGCATTCTCACTTGAAGAGCTAACTCAGTTTTTTGACTATATTAATAGGATAGAGGATAGCATTGCCGCATTAGGATAGGAGAAATAGATGAGAATAGCATTGATCATAATGGTGATTATAGTTTTGCTGTTATCTATACGGTATTATTTTGGCACACAGAGAGCTTATAAAACTAACAAAGTAAAGGGACAGAGTAAAATTAGTTGTGTAAGTGATGACTTGATTACTGAAGATGATTTGTCTGAGCTGCCGGAGCTGATTGCCAAATATTTAAGATACGTTGGCGTAGTTGGTAAGAAACAGGTAGATAGATTCGAATTGTTTGTGGATGGGCAAATGCGTCTGGATCAGAATAAGGATTGGGCACAAGTTCATGTTGAGCAAACGACTTTTTTGGTTGAGGCAACAAGATTATTCTACATCGTTATGTCTTATAAAGGTCTTCAGATTAATGGTATACACCACTATGAAAATGGAAAAGCAAGTATGGTGATTAAGATTCTGGACCTAATAAAAGTAGTTGATGAACGTGGACCTCTAATGGATAAAGCAGAGACGGTGACACACTTTAATGATCTGTGTCTGTTTGCCCCTTCAGCCCTAATTGGAGCCGATATCCTTTGGGAAGAAATAGACGAGTTAAGTATAAAAGGAACTTTTACCAATGAAGGTATTTCAGTATCAGCGGTCTTATATTTTGCTGAAGATGGACGACTGATCAATTTTATTTCTAATGATCGTTATGCAGTTAGTGGTGATGGAGAAGCGGTTAATATACCTTGGTCTACGCCTGTTGAATCTTTTAGCGATTATCATGGTTACAACTTGGTTTCTAAAGGGGAGGCTATCTGGCATTATCCTGAAGGAGATTTTTCCTATATTAGGTTAAACGTCAAAGATGTCATCTATTAATACAAGGGCTATCAATAATTCTTCAAGTTATACCCCTAATATCTCAGGTACACTCTTGACTTAACAAGGGTATAATTAGGTTAGATGAGGTAAATTAGGAGGTAGCTATGAAAATAAGAGTGTTGATTGTACTAATATTATTAATGGTAATTACTGCTTGCGATAATTCTGCTGAGAAAGAAACTCTTTTAAAAGAAAGTAAGAATGTGACAGAAGAGCAGGAAGAGGAAAAGGTAACTGAGGTTAAAAAAGTAGTGACAGTAGAAACAGTTGAAGAACCTGAAGACTATATTATTCTTGAGAAATTAGTATTTGAGCAGATAAGAGATCATAATACAGTTGGGGATAATGGTGAACGAACCCATAAAGTATTCTTACCACCTTCTTATTATGATGGTGAGAAAAGCTATCCTGTTGTTTATTACTTCCATGGATTTGCTAGTAGAATCACTGAGTTTGATTCAACAATGGCAACTGTGTTAAAGAGAATGGAAAATGGTAAAATGCCAGAATTTATAGCTGTGGTGGTTGGATATGGAACCAATCATGGTGGAAGTTTTATGGAAAATTCTGAAATAACAGGCCATTGGGAAGAAGCATTTAGACATGAGCTTATTGCCTATATAGATAAGCAGTATAGAACCCTTAGAAAAAAGGAAAGTCGTGGTCTACTTGGCTTTAGCATGGGTGGCTACTCTGTATTGAAATTAGGCTTTAACAACCCAGATCTTGTTAATACATTTTTTGCTTATGGACCAGGTCTTCTCCTAGATGAAGATTTTGAGATGGCACTGGGTATGTGGGACAATAATTTTGAGACAGCATATAGTTCAGCTTTTGCTGATTCAATGAAGGATGAAGTGCCTTCGTTAATACCAACCCTAGATGGTAGTGATGTTGATCAAAAGCTTGTTGATTTATGGATGTCAGGTTTTGGCAATCTTGAAGAAAAGATAGCTGATTACAGGTTGAAGGACACTCAATTGGCTGGCTTTGGCTTAGAGGTTGGGGAGAATGATAGCTATCCTTGGATATTTAACGGTACAAAAAGTTTCCATGAACTTTTAGATGAACAAGGCATCGATCACTTATACAATCAAACTGCTGGTGGCCATGCTATCTTATCTTATTCTGTAACAGATATTGCCCTACCTTATATGTTGGAACATATGGAACTTGAATAAAAAATGGCACTTTGGGGACAGTCCCCAAAGTGCTACAAATATAAAATTTTCCTAAAGAATACACCCTAACTGTTGTATGTACAATGCTTAGGGTGTATTCTTTAGAACAGATATTATAAATAGATTTATCATGAGCGGGGACTTTCTTTAACCGACAACAACGTTTATCAAGAAGTGTTATGAGGAGCCCGAAATGTTATTAATTATTGCAATTGCATCCATGTTACTTGCTGTTTCATTTTATACAACAGGCGTTATATGGGAAAAGAAGTCAAAAAGTTTGAACAGAAAGCACTTAATCATTTTTTACTGTGGTCTTGTATTTGATACAATTGGAACGACCGCTATGGGTAGGATCAGTAGCGGTTTCACTCTAGACATTCACGGTATCACAGGACTCGTGGCATTAATATTGATGTTACTACATGTTCTGTGGGCAACATGGGTATATCTAAAAGGCACTGAAAAGGAAAAAATGAGCTTTCATAAATACAGCTTATTGGTATGGCTATTCTGGTTAATACCCTTCTTTATCGGTATGATCATCAATATGTAATGAAAAATGGCACTTTGGGGACTGTCCCCAAAGTGCCATTTCTTATTTTTGAGCCATGATGCGATGAATCTCACTATGGAATTTATCTGCTTCTTCCCATAAGAGATTGTGAGCAGAATCATCAAATTCTATAAGTTCCTTATGTGGAGCTATCAAACCTTCATAATAGTCTTTGAGTATGTTCTGAGGTGTTAATAGATCATATTTACCGGAGAAGAAGTAGACAGGTATTTTGACCTCGGGAATTGTTGTCTTATAGTCTATTCCTCTTAATGAATACCCAACCGTTCCCAGGGATACTTGTATGCTTTTGACTGCATTTAGGAATCTGTGGTAGCCATATTCTTTACTAAATAGTAAGTTAGCAATGAGTGCCAGAGACGAAGAGCCATGTCTTGAATCACCTTTATATTTACTAACCAATTGTTTAGCTTTCATGGTGTCTTTTAGACCACCTTTGTAGAAGCCATCAACAGGTGGTTCGACTTTCTTAAGTATCTTTAGAGCTTTCAGATCCTTTCTTTTATTTGCCTCCGAAACCAACCACTTATAACACTCGGCTTCGTTCTCTCTTGCATTAACAAATTGAGAAATTGCAAAGTAGGCATGGTAATTCTCCGGTTGCTCGTGAATAACTCTAAGACCTAGTGTTGCACCAAAAGAGTGTCCCATAATATATATTTTATCCCTCTTATAAGTTTCTTGAAGGTAGTTGGTAAGAGCATGAGTATCCTTTACGATTTGGTCAGTAGTTAAGGTGGATACATCAAGAGATTTGGAATAAGAGCGTCCTGTACCTCTTTGGTCCCAAGTGACAACTAAGAAATCATCTAATAAAGGTTGATTCCATTTTCTGAAGAAAGCCATACAAGGTGAACCAGGACCACCATGTAGTATCAGTAGCAAAGGTTTACTTTGGTCCCCTATCACAGAAATCCATTGGTCGTACCCGTTTAAAGTAAGTGAATGATAAGCTTTCATATTGATCCCTTTCTATTTACTATCCTAATATAAGATCTAATTGTTCTTTGTAGATTGCTTTCAGGTTGCCTTCTGTTAAATGTGAAACGATGGGTCCACCATAATAGATAGTGGCTAAGAGGAGTAAATATTTGTCAATATCAATATCTGAGGGCAGTTGGCCAGCGTCTATTGCCTCTTTTAGGTTATGTGCCAATTGATTGTTTAATGATTCAGGTGTATCTGTTTGAAGCTTTTTATTGATTAACCACTTCTCACAATCACTTAGTTCTACGACTTGAGGACGTTCAGTTAGCTTAGTGACATAGCCTACAATGGTGTTCATGATATGTTGTACATTATCGGTTGAGGCAATATCATCAAACAGTCTATAGATGCCATCAATGCCTTGAGGTCGTTTTTCTTTCAGAAATCCTAACGCTCTTTTGTAATTCCATACCATCATGTAATACTGAAGCAGTTCTTCTTTTTTCTCAAAATACTTGAAAAATGTGACTTCGGATATTGATACTTGGTCACATAACTCCTTTACTTTTATTGCTTCAAATGGTGTGGTCTTAAGTGCCTTTAGTAAAGCCGAAAGTAGGTCCAATCTTAACTGTGCTTTTTTTCTTTCTCTTAATCCGAATATATTAGTCATATTAATATATTAAGTCGACTTAAGTATTTTGTCAAGTGAAAATGAATCTTTCATCTGAAAATTTGACGACAGGAAATAATAAGCATATGATTATTATTTCTAAGAAATAGATCAGGAGGTGCCGAATGGAAGTACTACAAGAACTACCAATCATTGATATGACCGATACTGAGACAGATTGTTGCCCTAGGTTCCACGCAGAAGATTGGGACGAGAAGACATTTATTTTTGATAACATGAAATTCGCTAAAGCATCCACTAAAAGTTTTATGTACATGCCCCTCAATTTTGGAAAAGTGATGAAGACATCCATGGAAGCTATTAATAGTTCTGATGCTAGCGATCCAGATCGATATCTGATTATGTCCCAAGATGTATCGATGTGGAAAGCAGACCATTATTTTAAAGTGATGAAGGAAGTACCAGGTATGGATATGGTTACTTTAGATGGTAAGTTTATTGCCAAGTCTTATACAGGCGAGTACAAAGACGTGCCTAAATTGATTAATGAATTTGAAGCTTACTTGAAAACTCAAGGACAACTACTTGAACGGTCTCAACTATTTATTTTTTACACAACTTGTCCCCAATGTGCCAAACACTATGGTGTCAATTACATGGTTATGTTTGCCAAAGTATAGGAAAAGCCCTTCATTCTAATTAAGGAGAATGAAGGGCTTTATAATATAGTCTTCTATAAGTATTAATCTAAATACGGTGCAATTGCTTCTATTAATCTATCAGCACCATCAGAAGTATTGCTAAGAATAGTAAGAGTTCTATCTTGTTCAAGGTAGTAATTAGATGAAAAAGAAACCCCAGGATCACCACCAACTAGGTAATAATTCTTAACACTTCCATCTTCATTGTATTGTAGAAAGAAGCCTAATCCATAGTGGAGGTTTTCACACCAGTCTCCATGGATTTCAACCTGAGAAGTCAGCATTTGGTCCAGAATTTTCTTACTTAAAAAACCTTCGGAAGTAATGCCTTTCCATAGCCTGGCCATATCATCGGCTGTTGTTAATATGCCACCATCAGCAGTACACACAATAGGAATCTCAAAAATATTGGAATACCATTGACCACTATCATCTTGTTCATAACCTAAGGCACAGTTTTTGGGAAGTTGATTTGACTTAAAACAGCCAGTTCTGCTAAGTCCAAGGGCTTCACACACTTCTCTATGAATAAAATCAGCATAGGTCATACCTGAAATAGCCTCTATTAACATGCCTAGTATAACAAAACTTGAGTTACAGTATTTAAATTTGGTTCCAGGTTCAAAATAGGCCTTACCTTCAATAAGTAGAGGTAACATATCCTTAGGACCTAATATCTTATGTACTGGAACAATCTCAAACAATTGTCCAAAGTCCTCAATAACATCTTCATCAAAGTAATCATAGATGCCAGATGTATGAGTTAAAAGATGTCTGACGGTTACTTTTTTATTCATATTAGGGAAGTCATAAGGGAGTATTTCAAAGACATAATCTTCTAATGTGAGTTTTCCTTGATCTACTAATCTTAGGATCCCAAGAGCAGTGAAACCTTTTGTACCAGAAGCAATACCAAAAGCAGTGTTAGTATTATTGTCTAGTTCATCTTCTCGTTTAGCGTAACCAGCTGCTATGTTTAGCATAATCTCATCTTTTTCTACAATTTGAATAACCCCTGAAAAATAGTCTGCATTTCTAACAGTTTCGGATATTTGCTGCAAATTCATTCTAATTACCTCTTTTCAAAACGTTTATCTTAGCCTTAAGTATATATAAATGATAGCAGACTTACAGCAAAATTAGATAGGTTTACATTGGCTATAATTATTTGTGTCACATTAGAGAATTTCTATGTCCTGTGGGACCAAATTAGACTAACTAAATTAAAGTTACCATATATAAGACCATTCTATTCTGATAGAATGGTCTTATCAAATCATAAGCGAAGGGACGGATGAAGATGAACGCTATGCCACCACTTCAACAGAAAATAGTGGATACATTGATCAAAAAAGTGAAGAAGGATTATCAGGATGACATTGACTTAATTGTTGTTTATGGTTCATATATTACAGGTAATGCAAACCCATATTCAGATGTAGATTTCTATTTTGTGCCCAAGACAGACAGGGCTTATGAAATGTGCACAAGCTTTATAATTAATGGTATTGGTTATGATTTCTGGCCTGTAGGATGGGATCGTCTAAAAGGTTTTGCGGATTTTTCAGAGTCCTTTGTATCACTTCTTGGAGAAGGTGTTGTTGTCTATGCAAGAACCATTGAATGTGAAGAGAAATTTTTAAGCTTACAACTTGAGATGAAAGAGCATATGTCCAATGAAGATAATGGTCACTTAATGTGGCGAATCGATGGTGTGATTGAGAAGGTTAAAGCTGGGTATTATGATTTGACGGCTAATGGATTGGTGGCTGATGAGGCTAGGGCAATTGGCTTAAAGGTGTACTCAGAACTCTTAAATGCAGTGGCATATCTGAATGGAATGTATGTAAAAAAGGGCAATGAGCGTTTCTGCCTTGAACTAGAAAGGTTTAAGATTGTCCCCCATGGATTTGCTGATGGCTTTGATGCTCTTTTTGAATTAGACGATGTAGAATCTATCAAAACTCTGGTAAAAGAAGCAATTGGAAAGACGGAGACCATTATTAGAGATGTTCGAACACAGAAGCCATTTGATGCAAAAGAAGCCTTACAGGGATGTTTTGAAGAGTTAAAATCAACCTACAATAAAATCTACCATGGTATAGAGATAGCAGATATGACCAAGTGTTTTTTTGGCGCTGATGGTGTGGACAGAGAATCTAAAGATTTACTTGGACCTTTGTATAAAGCATACCCCTTTCCCATACTTACCAGTTGTCTTGAGTCATTTGAGCAATTACATAAATACACTAAAGTGCATGAGGCACTATGGAGACAAGTCTTAAAAGAGCATGGTGTGAAAGTGAATGAGTTTGATAAACTAAAGGATTTTGAGAGCTTTATGAAAGCATATAATCAATAATTAATAGGAGGCACTATGAGATTTATTCGAGATAGTTGCTCAGTACAGTAAAGGGATAACAATTGTACTGAGTTAGATGAGGTTATCCATGCTGTACTGATTCACCGATGACACAATTAATAGGATAGTTCTATTTTGGGACTGTCTGTCAAAGATGAAATGGAGACAGTGATGAATAAAGAGAGTTTAAGAACTTATTGGAAGCATGAAGAAGAAAGAGTATTTAAGGGATGGGATTTTAGCTCGATTGCAGATAAAAGTAAATCGGATAACCTTCCTTGGGATTATGAAACCATTGTAAGAATGTATCTTAAAACAACAGACCAATTATTGGATATGGGAACAGGTGGGGGAGAATTCCTTCTAACACTTGGACATCCCTATCACTTAACATCTGTAACGGAAGCTTATCCACCAAACGTTCAATTATGTTTGGACAAGTTAGCTCCACTGGGGATAAGTGTTAAAGGTATTGAAGATGGTGTGGATATTAACCTCCCCTTTGAGGATGAAAGTTTTGATATCATTATCAACCGACATGAATCTTATAACTTAGATGAGATTTATAGGTTGCTTAAGCCAGAAGGTATCTTCATAACTCAGCAAGTAGGCGAGAAAAACAATGCTGATTTAGCAACTTGGTTGTTAGGAGAGGCTTACCAGCCAGGTTATTGTGATCACAGTTTAGAAAAAGCTGTATCTGATGCAAAGCGACAAGGCTTAGAGTGTCTTAAGCAGGACCAATTCTTTCCGGTACTTAAATTTTATGATGTAGGTGCCTTTGTCTACTTTGCAAAAATAATAGAATGGGAGTTTACTGGTTTTTCTGTCGATCAGTATTTAGATAAACTCTATGAACTTGAAAAAAGGGTTCAGGAGGATGGATATTTTACAAGTAGGGAGCAAAGATATATGGTGGTGTTAAAGAAATAGAATTAGAAAAGCCAGTTCATGAGAATGAACTGGCTTATTATATATCAAAAGTATTTGCTTCGATTTGAAACGTTGGACTGACCTAAGGTGCTGATGTTATAGGTGTTAAGATAGGCTGGCTGTACATAATTTTCTATATCGGTTAATCCAGTTTCGTGAATGACGACGATGTCATAACCTAGTAGATTCAGGAAGAGTAGCCCAATAGCATTTTCCAAATCTAAGGTTTTCTTTTTCAAGTCGATGATAAGTTTAGGGGCTGTATAAGACATATCCATATTATTAAGAAGAACAAAATATTTTTGATTGATGCGCATGATACTCTTTAAAATATCATGTTGGGTGATGTTTACATATTTATCCATGAAGACCGTCTTATAATTTCTAAGAAGAAAGTTGAGCATATCAATAAAATGGTCTTGAACAGCCAACTTCATGCCTGTCAGTTTTTTGTCGAACAATCTATAAGCTTCTTTAAAGTCAATTAAGTTATCATCTAGTATATTAGAAGGGATATCTACTTTAAAGTTTTTCTGAAAATCCCATAAAGTTTGATCATGAAGGTAGAGGATATGATCTAGCTTTTTCTTTTTGTAGTTAAATCCAAAATTTGTTGATCCATTGATTTTTGCAAATAGGGTTGGGAAAGTTGTTTTATTATTCTCTGCCATATAACCTGGACGGATAAAAGGTGGGACCTCAAAATATAGGCCAACTTCATCTAATGTTGTCTCTAAAAGAACACTATTTATAGAGCCATCTAAGTAATGCCATTCTGTGGGCATGTTGACTTGGTCTTTCATCATCTTATTAATTTGCTTTTCGGCATGGGATGCGTTGGTCTTAAATTTCATTTTTGGCCCCCTAAATTTGATATCATTATACCACTGGACTCTTAATATATAAAGAAGATGACAAGAAGTTGATATGTGCTTTCATTACATGATATAATTTACTATCATGAGGATTGGAGATTATAAATGGAGAGTAAAAAAAATATGCTGACGACAAGCGATCTTACACAGGATCAGATATTGTCATATGGTCAAGATGTCACAAACGATATATCTAGTTTTTCAGTTAGGATGTTAGACAAGCTTGGAAAATATAACAATGATGATGCAGGTAAGGTGTTAGTACAATTGAATGGTATTATGAAGTCTTTTGACTTAGAAGATTTTGAGCAGGAGAAAAAAAGCTTTTTAGGCAAAATGTTTAATAATGCTAGCAAGAAAATAGATAAAATCATGGCTAAGTATACAAGCTTTAACACAGATATTGATAAGGTATATAAAGAGATAAAAACCTATGAGTTTGATATCAAAGATAGTAACCAAATGTTGGATGAAATGTTTGAAGAGAATCGCGGTTACCATCAAGCCCTCAGTGAGTTAATTGATGAGGCTAATAGCATTCTTGATAAAATAAAAGGTGAAGTGAATTCAACAGAAGATAAGATTGGCTCTGTTGATTTGACGGATAAAGCGGAATTGTTGGAACAGAGAATTTATGACCTTGAACTTGCAAGAGCAGTATCAGTTCAGACGGCGCCACAGATCAAGTTACTACAGAAAACAAATAATGATTTACTTAGAAAAATAAATAGTTCTTTTGTTATTACATTACCAATATTTAGGCAGGGACTAATCCAAGCCATTACAATAAAGAGACAGGCGATACAAACAAAAGCCCTACAAGGTCTTGATGATACAACCAATGAGTTATTGTTGAAGAATGCCACCAATATTGTGGATAATTCAAAGAATGCTGCTAAGCTTAATGGTTCTCCGATTGTTCAGATTGAGACTCTTAGAAAGTCATATTCGACGATTATTGAGGGTATTAAGGAAGTGGAGAGTCTTGAGCTTGCTAATAAGGCGGCTAGGGCTGATGGACTTGAGGCGATAAAAGATCTTAAGGATCATATGATTAATGGGATTGCTATTGAAGGATCAGATGATGTTATAGTTGAATAGAGTGTAAAGAATTACCCCTAGGCAAATGTTTGCTTAGGGGTTTTTATGTGTTGATTGATTTTTTGCCCTTTTGGGGACGTTTCATTTTACTACAAATGGGGACGTTCCACTTTGGTGAAATTATTCTTTCTGGGCGACAATGAGTATTTGAGGAACTTGTTCGTAATCAATTTCGGCAGATAGTATTTTGAATCCATTTGATGAAATCTTCTCTTGTAAAACGTCAGTCGTAAAAGATGTTATATCCGGAAAAATCTTTAACTTACTAATGAATTTTATGATACTAGCAAGTATACCAGCTTTAGCCATACATGGTGTGTAGGAGATATAATACCCACCTTCGTTAAGCTGTTCATAAATGGATTTAAGCATACCATCGAGGTCATTTATAAGATGAAGTAGGTTGAATGAAGTGATTAAATCTACATTACCTTGGGTTGAATAACTATCAATTGAACAAACCTCAAAGCTGACATTAGATAACTCTTGCTCATTCGCTGCCTCTCTTGCATAATGGATCATTTCTTTTGATAAATCTAGACCTACAATGTTGGTGGCCTGTTTGGCTATTGCTAGTGTACCTTGAGCTGTTCCACAGCCAAGGTCGATCACATTATAACTAGGTTTGATGTAAGCATCCAGTCTAGAGATGATGGAGATTAAGTCGCTGTTATTATCCTTGCTGAAGTTTTTTGCCTGTTTATCCCAAAATGTAGTTGATGCCATTTGCTCACCTCAACCTTCCTTGCTAATAAAAGATTCAAACTGGCGTTCACCTTCTTCTGCCCACCACTTCTCATATAGTGCATCTTGATCATGATTGGCTTCGCGTGCTGAATTGACATCTAATGGCTCAGATGAATTTATTTCAGCCGCCACCCCTTCATACTTGCGGTTATATTCTTCTTTGAACTCTGATTGCATAGCTTCATGGATTTCGCTAGCAATCATACCCCTATTGTCAGGGTTCTTAGACTTAGAACTACTACTGCTACCGCCGAAACCAAAGAATATTTTGGCAAGGACTAGTAAACCAACTGCTTGCCAGTAAGTGACTTCTTTTAATCCAAAGATATCAGTTAGTAATGTATTCCATAAGAATTTGACGATGAAACCGATGCCGATTACCATACCGGCACCGAGAATTCCAAAGCCGACGAATTTTAATACGCCAAGGGCAGTGTGTTCCATTTCATTTGCATATTGTTGTTTGGATTTATGTGGACTCATATTTTTACCTCCTAATATAAGCTTTAAGGGCTTCTTGTAATTTGATTTTGGCACGACTTTTACGGGACAAAAGTGTACCGAGTTTCTCACCTGTTTCTTTGACAAGTTCTGAGTAAGAACGGCCTTTGATTTCTGTTTCAACAAAAACATATCTAGATTTTGCCTCTAAGTTATAGATGGCATTTCGTATCACCATTTTTAATTCTTTCAGCAAAATTTCTTCTTCAATCGAAGGAGATTGTTCCTCATCAAAATTTTCATAGAGTATCAGACGACTGTTCTTCTTAAAGTAGTCCTTAGCTCCGTTTTGAAGAGATGTGTACATATAGGATGACAGATTGTTGATACTAAGAATATCATCACCTTTGTAGAGCAATTTTATGATGGTGTGCTGAATAATGTCTTCAGCATCGTATTCATTTATTTCAGTGAACCCGCTTCGAAGGAAATACTTAAACTGTTGATAGTTTTCTTCGAAAAAGTCACTTAGTATATGGTCACTCAACTGTCATCACCTCCTAGGTTCTTCATTGTTTGCTACCTCATCTATTCTACCATATTCAGTTGTATGTAATTTAGTCGACTACCTATAAGACGATTGAGTTGGGAGAATATTGCATAAATCGTCAAAATAATTTTCTTTATCGTTTGGGGACGTTTCATTTTACTATAAATGGGGACGTTCCACTTAAGTGAAATTGGACCAAAAAGGACCGTCCGAGACCACTGAAAAAGCATTTAATAAATCAACGTATTAAAGCACTAATGTAATGAAAAGAGCCTCTATAAATGGTATAATATAAGTACGACCAAAGACCATACCAAGGAGGCCCAGAATGCTAAGGATAATACCAAAACAATCATCTTTTCATACACTATTATACAATAAGATACCTCAAAATCATATACTAAGAATTGTAGATGAGACTGTAGATTTCTCTTTCATCAATGAGTTACTTCAAGATACATACTGCAAGCGGTTTGGACGACCTGGTAAGGAACCTATACTCATGTGCAAGCTCCTGTTTCTTAAACACATGTACAATCTATCTGATAAAAGGCTTATTGAGGAAGCTAGTCTTAATTTGGCACACTTATACTTCCTGCATCTAAATCCGGAAGATGAACTTCCCAATGACAGTTTACTATCTAAGTTCAGACGTCATAGAATAGATGAGACTACCCTCGATGAAATCATTACAGAGATTGTTAGACAATGTGTTGAAAAGAATATTATAGATAGTGGAAGTGTCAGCATCGATTCAACCCACATAGTAGCCAATACCTTTAATAACACCGCCGAACGCCTAATGAAAAAGATTGCTCGAAAAGTCATCAAAACACATCAAAAAGATGATAAAGACTTTACCAGTGCATACGAAGAACCTGATTATGAAGCCATCAAGGACCATCACGAAGCAAAACGTGTGATGGTTGCATACGTGAATGATGTTATCAAAGAAGTTGAATCAGCAGCTGGTGATGAAATAAGTGATAAAACAACAGAAGCCATTGAGCAAGGTCAGGAAATCATGGCTGATCCTAAGTTCCTGGCTCATAAAGGTGCCAGATCATTAATAGATACAGATGCCCGCGTAGGACATAAAACAAAGTTCGACCGATTTTTTGGCTACAAGACAGAGTTTATAATGACAAGCAAGGAGCATATAATAACTGCTGTCTGTACAGAGAGTGGCTCTTATACAGATGGTAGCAATACTAAAGAGTTACTTGATAAAACATTGGAAGGAAACATAGTACTTAGTGAGTTCTATGCTGATAAGGCTTATTTTAGAAAACCGATACTAGAGGAAATAAAAGTTAATGGTGGAAAACCGTTTATTCCAATCCACCATGGGATGTATCGGATGGACGAAACTAAGTATAGCTACAACAAAGATTCTGATGAATGGAGTTGTCACAGGGGAAACACCAGCGAGAAGAGAAAACACTTTAAGACTACAGAAAAGGGCAAACAAAGAGAAGGCTATAAGTATTATTTTCCAAAAAGTCAGTGTGAACACTGCCCTGACCGAGAATCATGTGTGACAGGTAATGCAAAAAGAAAAATTTTAAATGTTGGATCATACACAGCCCAATTCTACGAATTGTCCCAAGAGCAAAAAGACCCTGAGTGGTTAGAGAAGTATAAAAACAGGTCCAGTATAGAATGTAAGAATTCAGAGTTAAAAAGATTTCATGGACTATACCGAGCACAAGGGTATAGCCTAGAAAGTGTGTCTATCCAATCAAAGTTAACAATAATAGCGGTAAACTTAAAGACAATAGCAAGGATCATGATCAAGAAAAATAGTGATTTAACAACAATTGTAATACATATTATCTTGATAACTCAAAAAAATAATGTTGAGCGTTATAACTATATGAAAATGAGAAAATTGGCATA
>PPCM01000474.1_pt1 | contig 36368 bp, 32 predicted proteins | sample 1555541 | NCBI WGS metagenome assembly PPCM01 (sample SAMN05284479, study PRJNA326546) | Marine sediment metagenome, whole genome shotgun sequencing project. | isolation source: marine sediment | place: Germany: Wadden Sea | collected 2012-09-05
CCTTAAATGAAAATTTAATAGTGCGTTCTCTTTATTTGAACTAGACAATAAGTCTTGCACATTTCCTGTATACTGTTAGGTATGGTTGCCTGCCTGCAGCAGAAGGAGATTTCATATGAAGCAAGAACATACTCAAAGCAACCATAAGAACCTAACATATCAGGATAGATTAAATATAGAAGAAAGACTAAAAGCTGGTTCTACTTTTAAGGCTATAGCCGATGAACTTGGACGTCATGCAAGAACAATTTCTAGAGAAGTTCAACGAGGTAATTTTACTAGAGAGAAGAATCATGAACTTAGAAAAGGAACTTGTGCAAATTTAAGTGATTGTACTATTACCAACCTATGTAATAGTAGTTATTGTAAAAAGAATAAACCCTGTAGCAAGTGTAAAATAGATACTTGTTCTAGGTATTGTGACTTTTACATACCTGGTTCATGTGAAAAACTTTTGAAACCACCGTATGTTTGTAACCCGTGTAGAAAATATACAACTTGTGGTTATGATAAAAGATGGTACCGCGCAAATCATGCAGATAATTCTTATCATGATCGTATGGTACAGTCCAGAATTGGTGTAGATTTATCGCCAGAGGAAGTTTATGAGTTGGATCAGTTAATAACACCACTATTGCTGAAAGGGCAATCTATAGCGCATATTTATGCCACTCATGGTGATCAAATTAAATGTTCAAAGCGTTCTTTATATAACTACATTGATCTTGGTTTGCTTAAAGCTAGAAACATTGATTTGCCTAGAAAAGTACGGTATAAACCTCGCAAAAAACAGCAAGTACTCAAGTTTGATCAGAAGTATAGAAATGGTCGAACTTATGAAGACTTTGAATTATACATGGGGATGAATCCAAGTGTGAATATTGTTGAAATGGATGTTGTTGAAGGCAAAAAGGGTGGTAAAGTTTTTCTAACATTATTGTTTAGGAATTGTAATCTAATGCTTATATACTTGATGGACAGTGCTACACAGGAGAATGTCCTATCTGTATTTAATCGATTAACAAATATCTTTGGAAATGAAGGTATGAACAAATTGTTCCCCCTGACGTTGACAGACAATGGAGCTGAATTCAAAGATCCTTGGTCACTTGAAAAGGATGAATACGGAGATGTCCGTACAAAGGTTTTTTATTGTGATCCTCATAAATCATACCAAAAAGGAAAACTAGAAAAGAATCATGAATTTATTAGATACATCCTTCCGAAAGGGAAATCATTTGATGATTTAAGTCAAGAAAAAGTAACTATAATGACTAATCATATAAATAGCATAGCTAGAGCCAGCTTAAATGATAGAACCCCATTTGAACTAGCTAGCATACTACTTGGTAGCGATGTGCTATCAAAGTTGGATCTTCTTCATGTACCCCATGACGATGTCCATTTAAAACCAAATTTAGTGAAATAATAGTATAAAGAGTGCAGGCAGTCAGCGATCAAATAACTTGTATTTGGTGAGTGGACTATAAGTCTTGCACGGACCTGGCCAGTTGCTTGTTTGCCATGCCTATAAATCAATAAAATGGCTTTAGTTAAGACTATTATACTTTAATTCACCTAAAAAGTAAGATGAAATAGGTTAATAACTCTTGCACACATGAAAATGCATACGGAAGTGACAGTGAGTTTTGCAATCAACCAACGATCCATATCCCTTAAATGAATCTCAATAAAAAAGATACTCCTTAGTAAGAGTACCTCATTGCTCCATCATCTTAATTATGATAGGTAATAGTTTAATACCTACATCTACACCTTGTGTTGTAATCCAATCAAATATCCCTTTTGCCTTAGACCATTTCTTACCCCGACCTTTGGTATTGTTTTGAATGTCTTCCAACTCTGAAATCTTAGTTAATAGTTCTTGGTAGGATTCATCCGATAATACACCATCTAATTCTTCTCTTACTTGTTCAAACATGGCTGTAATATCAACATCTACATTTACACTAATTTCATTTTGAGAGTTCGCTTCATTTGCGTTGTGATTTGTTATCGAAGTTTTCCCTTTTAACTGTGCTTCATATGGAATTGGTTTACCGAAACCATCTACTGCAACAAGGTTAGTACTATTTAATAAGACTTTATTAGTTCTTTTTAATTTACTTTTCCATTGTTCAAGGGTCATATTACCATACATATCAACTGATACACCCTTGATTGTTGGTATGTAATTAACATATGTTGCTTCTATTACAATCATATGGTCTTTAATCTCTTTCATACTACCTTTCTCTAATAACTTATTTCCTTCTTCTACATGACGTAAAATATTTTTCTTGATTTCACTCATAAATCCTCCTATTCCATTTCACCAACTGACTTAAACTTATACATACTTCCACTGCCTTTTATATCATATAATTCTACTTTTCCTGTTAAAGAATCCTCCACAAATAGTAATGAGTTATTAGAGTAAAAATTATACCTCCCCATCATTCCACTTACTATCATACCTATAGCTAATACTACAGAGGCTATGACCATGCATATACCTAAGAACTTATTTTGCTTAGCATTCTCCATTTCTTTTACCTCCTTTATTCCAGAACCAAACCTAATAATATAGATGCATCTATGTTAAACACCTTGGCTACAAATATCTTTTCTAAGTATTAGATTTCACCTGTACCATCACAGTCTGGGCAATCCATCCCTCCATCACCATCACATTTATAACAGATTTTAGAGTCAACTTCTCCTTCACCATCACATATGTCACAGTAGACTGTACCACTACCCTCAGACTCTGGGCATATACCTTGGCAAGAATCTTCATCACCATGACAATCAGGACAGCTTGCATATTCAGATTCATCATAGACCTTTCCACAATCACCACAAGTTTGCATTTAAAATCTCCTTTCTTAATATCATTTATCAAGATTGTAATATATCTTGAGTTAATAATTAATCTATATTATACAGTCTACTAAAACCGAATATTGGTGCTAGAATAAAAATAGGTCAACTAAAATTAATTATATTTAACTCGTCCGATATCTTGACAGAGGACCATATCGTCCGAGTAATTGTTATATTCCTCAGAAAAATGCTTACTCCAAATTGAATCTTCAACGTGCATTACATTTGTATTAGACAGTTTCAAATAAACGCTATTCCTTTCATAACTCAAAGCACATTTAACAGCATCTACAAAATCCTTGTTCAAGAACTCACCATTCTCATGTTTACTAATAGTATTCCAACAATATATAGTTGCAAACTGAACATCACCTTCACAATCTGAACATAACATTACTGTAAAATAATATATAACTTCATCTTTATTATGGAAGAAATCAAGAATAGGCTCTAAATTAGATAATATCAGATAATCAATATCTGGAATTGTTTCAGTCTCAAACTCAACCAAAAGGTCTTTAATCATTCCTTCAATTCTCAATCTACTTACTTCATCAAAGTCTGTCCACTTTTCACTTGGTAAACACGTTATAATGTTATATATATATGTTAGTAATGGAGTAACGTTTAACTCATTAGATATTAATGAATATAATTCCTTTAATTCTTCTTCGGAACTCTCTCCAACTAACTGTTTAAACAGATATGTGTAATTAGTGCCCAATGGTTTATCATCAAACTTGCTAACTAAATACAGGAGTGTTTCGAAAATTTTTGCTTTTGGAATCTCTTTTATCAATAACTCAGCATATCTCTTTTTAGGTTGGAAAGCGAAGTCGTATACACGGTTTGCAAATGCTTCAACAGAAAACTGAGACTTAGCAACATTGATTTGACCAAGTAAAAAATCAACGTACCTGATAATTGCATCTGCATCTTTCTTACTGTCATTCTTTAATCCATGACTTCTTGGATTCCTTACAAGTTTATAAAGACCTGCAATTGAATCCATCATCCCCATCTGTATACTTTTTTCTGTTTTAGTTGACAGCTTATTAAGTTTTATTTTGGGATTGTTAGGCGAAAATACATTCTTTGCTAGTTCATCACCATCTAGTGTACTGTTTGATTTTTCTCGAACGACTGAACCTAAGTAATTTATACTGTCAAGTATTGCATTTGTGTAATGCTCATCATTATATTTCTGCTCAATTACTTTCCACATATCATCGTTAATTCTTAATGGATTGCTCATAATTACCTCCCAAAATATTTACTCCTACAGAAGTCCATTGGATCCCAGTTTATTATGCTAAAGAAATAACACTTTACTCAATTTCAAGCACTTCTTTAATCATAATAGTAATATCATCATCTGCATTATTTATCACTTTATAGAGTGTGGTTTCAAGCCACTGTTTTTCTCTCTTTGCTTTTTCTGATTCCCAACGCTTACCATAATGAGTTTCGCTTTTCATAGATTTACCATTCAAATGCTCTACCAAAACCTCATCAAACTGACGCTGCCATTTTTGAATATCTCTGATGAACATTACACCTACATCATGCGTTCTATGTCCAAGGTTTTTAGAACCCATGAAGTGAGTAAGAGATATCATATATCGCTCAAGCTGTAGTAGCCAAGCACCTATTTCACAATCGCACCAATGTCCATATTCCGTCTTTACTCTAGTAAACTCCTTAGTATATTTCATCCAAGTTTCTCTTGTATAAAGAACACTGGGATATATAGTTGAATCTCTAATATCAAATTCTTTTGGTAACTTATCAGTATGTGTATACTCTAGTACTTCAAATGAATCTAGTTCTAGACAAGTGAGTCTTATTTGTTCTACAGCATAAATTCTCTTTCTTGCTACTTCTGAATTTATCAATGCCTGTTGTTCTTGTGCGAATACATATCTAATAAGTAAATGTCTAATCAGTTCTCCTAATACACCACCACCTATTACAGCTAGTATTAATTGCGAAAATGTAACCATGTTGTTTCTCCCCTCTAAATATTTACTCCAATATCATTTTACCATAAAGTGGGAGGTTAATTTACATTAAAATGACTTTTCTATTTTATAGAACTTTTAGCATGGGTATCTGAATCACCATTTGTCAACCTGAAAATCTTTCTAGTTGACAAAAATGTTCCAAACAAAATCCAAATTTTAACTGTTCCTTAAATACGAAATTAGGGAATAGTTGAATTTCACCTAAAACTTCCTTACAAACGTTGCAATTACTACATTTTTAGTCAAACTTCATCATATAAACACTCTTCTCAACTCTACATTTTTGCATAGTTTATCAATTCTATTGTTACTTTTATACAAAGAAAACGGACTTTTTAGCCTCTTTTTTAAGAGTATCACCCAAAAAAACATTGTACCCATAACTGATAAAAATAAGGCGGTCGTAACCACCCTAAATTTTATTGTTTGCCATTCTTCTTACGGTCAATGACCTTTTGCTTCTCAGAATCATAAATCTCTTTTAACATCATATTCTTAGCATATGACTTTGCTGTTGATGAAATCTTCTTTAAAGCAGCAGCTTGTTGTGTATCTGTTCCATTCTTATATGCTGCTGTATCCATGTAATTGAATAGTAGCTCTTCATACTTCTCACCCATTGTCTGTTGAAATGTTGATATTTGGTCTGGTGTAAGTTCGTACTTCTTACCATTATTAGTGAAGCTGTATGTTGTAAAGCTTGGAATCACTTCAACACCAACCTTATTATAAAGCTCATAAATCATATCAGTAGCTTCTCTAGCCTTAGTATCTTGCTCTGGTCTAGTAGTTATAGTGATTGGATTAAGTAGCTGTGATACAGCATTTCTGATATTACTTTTACTATCACTATATTGAATCTGATTACCAAAGATATCATACTTATTAGGCATAGAACCCTTACCAATACCTGTCTTGAGAGATAACTGACTTTGTAATGAACTCATATAAGTACTATAGTCTGATTGCTTCTTGTCTCTTTCAAAGGTTCTAACTAGTTGACCTACCAAAGTAGGTACTGATTGATTAACCCAATCTTGAGGTAGTTCTAGCAAGTTCTGACCTGTAGTCTGTCCATAACTCTTATCAAATAAGTCGGCTAATCCTTGTAAGAATGATTGTTCAAGAATAGCATCTAATGAAGCTGCTGCTCCACTTGTAGCACCATTAATAGCTACTGCTAACCTATTATAATCATTACCATCAAGACCTGCTTCATCAAGTGCATTCTGCTTAGCTTCAGCATAAGCACCACCAATAATAATACCTGTTGAAATAGGTTGTAATTGGCTTATATCAATAGACATATCACCAACAATTATTGAGTTAGGAGCATAACCTAATTGTCTATACATCTCCTCTACTTTTCTATCTCCTGTGTATCCAAGTCTTAGTACACCACTATCATATAAATAGCTACCTAATGCCATGTAACCAGTACCTAGTAATGCTCTAGATAGCTTATCAACTGTTTGACCAGTGAAACCATTCTTAGCAGCATCAGCACCAGACTTAACAAAGCCTACTGGTGAGTAATCAATAGCTGTATTTAGCACATTTGCTGGTGTACGTCTGAATGGAGCTACTACATCTAATACTTGACCTACATACGGTACTTGACTAACTTTAGACAGTGCATCAGCTAGTAAGTTATCTTGTTTGTAAGTAGCTATTTTAGCCTGTTCAAGAGCATATGAGAACATATCATCTGTAACATCAGATATAGTAGTTATACCTCTAGCTTTCATCTGTCTAGCTAAAGAATCCTTATAAGCTGGTAGACCAAACACAGTATCACCAGCTTCTAGAGCATTGTAGTTGAACTTCATCAACTTATCCAATGATTCAATATTAGACAGTTTCTGATACTCATTTAGAGCATTCTTCATAGAAACCTCACGATATCTAGTACTACCCATCTCTTTAATAATTTGCTTCTCATTAGCACTGACATAACTAGCAACTTCATCTTTAATATTTTTAGGTGTGAAACCAAGTCCAGAAGCTGTAGTTTTATTAGCATCAAGTACATTAACCTTAGTCAAACCATCTTGAATCAAACCAGATAATCTACGGCTTAGAGTCTCACTACCACCTAACACTAAGTTACCTGTAAAGTTTCTTGCATGAGTCTTTGGATTAGCAAGCATAGCAAACTTTCTCCAATTAGTAAGCTTCTCTACAGTAGTCAATGGCATTCTTTCAGCAACGGACTTATAAACAGATGTCATAACTTTCTCAAGCTGTTCATCTGTTATATTCTTATTGATAGTAGCAATCATATCAAGCTCTTTGCTAGTCAACGTAACAGCACCAGCTTTATCAATCTCATTCAACACTTGTTTCTGTAACTTCTTAGAAACTGCATCAACATTAGAATCTATTGCAGCAGCTATAGTAGTATTAATTACCCCACCAGTTTTATTAGCCTTAGTTATTAACCTATCCCAACCTTTAGAGCCATACTTCTTGATACCTTGTTCATTGATAGCTTCTAGTTCCTTAAGAATACCTTCAGTAATCATAAGAGGGTCTCGTGTATCTCTCATAATGTTAGCAGCTTGAATAAACTGACCAGCTTTAGTCAACTCAGATTGAACACTTTTTGATATATCCCATGAAGCTTGTTCGTATTGAGCAGCTAAATCAATGACTTCTTTCTTCTTAGCAGCATCAGAGATAATATCAGCTTGTTTACGTAACTCATCTGCAATGTCATAACCTTTGTTATAGAGCAATCTTGACATAACAACTGATTCTGGATTCATTGAACCATCTTGAATACTCTTATAAAATACATCAGTAGCATCTTTAAAGTTCAAACCATCAATCATATTCTGAGCATTAGCTTTAGCCTGAGCATTTGTAATTGATTTATATTGCAGTGGATTCTTCTCCAACTCTTTTGCAAAGTTGATATTGGTAGAAGCTGAGTCAATGATATTCTTGTTATGTTTTGATACACTATCATACATTCTATTTAACTCTTTAGTACTTCGTTCGACATTGTTTCTTGAGATGTTTGCATAGATATCATCAACTGTTACTCCTGTAGCTTCAGAAGCTAACTTAACATCTTTGAATGTATCTACTTTAACATTTCCAGATACAATATCATCAGCAATCTTTTTATTGTTAAAGATTTGCTCTTGAGTAATATTTGTAACTTCATTTGTACTATTGCCAATTGATCGTTGTATGTTTTCACTATTTTTATAAAAGTTTTGCTCCTTTAATAGCATATCAACATCAGATTTTTGAGCTTGAGATAATCCATCTACAACAACATCAACAGAATCAATTGCTTCTAAGTTTTTGACAGTATTAACATCTGGTTGTGTAACCTGCTCACTTTTATTCTTAACCGAATCAATAATATCCTCAGCTGTTGCCTTATTAATATCAAGGTCTAACTTAGTAAAGTCCTCATGTGCTACCTTAATAGCATCATCAATATTACTTGTTGATGTTTTCTTTCCTTTAAAAGCTTTCATACTTTCACCAACAACACCAAAACCTAGATTGAACATTGCATCAAAGGAACGTCTTTTCAGCCAAATCTTAGCATCTTCAGCAAGACTTTCTTCATTACTAGCAAACTCATAAACTTCAAAAGGAGCTTGAGCTACAACATCAATTGCCAACTGACCAGCTTGAGAAGCACCAAATGAACCTAAAGTACTTGTTGCACCAGATGCAATCTTACCACCAAGAGCAGTACCACTAGCAGCACCCATTAGACCACCAGCAACCAAGTAAGATGCTAGTTGCTTTGTAATCTCTCCGCTCACTTCACCAGCAACAACTTCTTTAGGATTAAGAAGCTCAGCAGTATCAATAGCATTCTCTACTGTTTCTGGTTTGATAGGTGAGATATTGTTCACAAAGCCAGCACCAAAAGCTTGATTGTTAGCTGTGTAAAGGTCATAAGATTTCATATATCCTTCATACTCTTTGTCAGAAGTATTTGGAACAACATAACCATTCTTGAATGAAGTTAAACCTTTGCTGTTATCTAAGAACTCTTGATATGTTCTAGCAATCTTTCTACCCTTGTCATTTGTTCTTGGTTCGCCTTGAGTCAACTGTATCTCTAAATCACTTGCTAGACTTTCACGAAACATCTTTGCTTCTGCATCAGCTTCTTTTTCTTTTTTACTCTGGTATGCATCAGCACGAGCCATATCACCAAACTTATCATTGGTGTTGTATTTGGTCTTATCTACATATTGATATGGAGCTGAAATTCTTGCTTCTAGTTCAGCCTCATCATTTTTTTTATCAGTTACCATTTGCATAGCTTCATCAGCAGAAACGACTTGATTTTCAATATTTGCAAACTTCTTATCATAGTTTGATTTGATATCATTAGCACCCTTATCAAGTAAGTCTGCTAATCCACCTTTATTATTTGAAGTAACTTCAAGGTTACTATTATTTTCGTTTTTATTATTTTCATCAATCCCTAATAAGGATGCTAACCCATTTTTATTGTTTGCCATTTTATATTTCTCCTTACAAATATAAAGGCACTGGGTTACAGTGCCTCATTAGTTTAATATCCATAAGCGTTTTGGATAATATCAGCTACAGTTTGGATATTGATACCATGTTGAAGAGCTAACTTATCAGCCATATCAGTATCAATTATTCCTTTAATATATAAGTCTGCAAGATAATCTGCTCCGACCTGTTGTTTCTCACTTGTTAGTTCATCAGATGTTTTTCTTACTTGAATAGGCGAACCATCCACACCAGTAGTTTGTTTGTATTGAGATACACTATCAAGTACCTCTTTAACACCACTAGAAATCACTTTGAACTCATCACTACCAGAACCATTAGCCTCATTCTGTAGCCTATTCTCACGTTCTTTAGAGATTTCAATATTAGCCCACCCTTGAGCAGAACTATCATTGAACTTTCGTTCATTCAAAGTAATTGTTGCTTGTTTATATGAGTAATCTGAAGTAGCAGTACCTACAGGAACACCAATTATAGAAGCAACATATTCATTTGCAACACCTTGCATCTTCCATTGTTCCATAGCACTATCATATGCTGCTTCAGCTGCTTTAGCTTCAGCACTCTTCTGAGAACCGACTTTCTCCTCTCTTAATTTAAACAAGTAAGGTAACATAGGGTCAGTTGGGTCAGTTTCCATAAGCTCATTTATTCGAGCAGTATAGTCATCACCATACAAATACTCAAGATTAGCTGCTTCATTTTCTTCAGCTCTTTTTTGTTGTTGATACTCATACTCGTTCCTTGTCATTTCATCTTGCTCAGCTTGTCGAGTACGGTCATACATCATTTGTTCAATCTGCAATCCCATAGTCATAGCTTGATTATTAATTGCATTGATTCTGTCTAACGATTGAGCTTTCAATGTAGCATCACCTGTTGCAAGAGCAGTTTCATAGTCCTTTTCAGCTTGAATTTTAGCTTCAATCAATTGATTTTGCATATCAGTTTCTTGTGCTTCTATACCTCTTGCTCTGTTTAAAGTAGCATTAGAGTTATCAGCCTGCATTTGCATACCCATATTACCAGCTAAACCTTTTTGAGCAATACGTTCATCTAGTGATTGTGAAGCTAATCTACCTCTAACACCAGAAATATGTTGAGCTTCTAAAGCTTGATTAGAAACCTCTTCAGATTGCTTGTTGATTTCATTAAATGTATTCTCTTTAGCATCTTTTAAACCAGCATCTAGAGTTTTCCGTTCCTCTTCAAGACGTTTTTCTTCGTTCTTGCGTTGCTGCTCAATACTATCATTAAAGTCATCCATCATCTTTTGCAATGCATCAGTTTGAGAAGTATCTTGTTTAGGTTGGTCAACCTTTGGTGGTTCTACACTCTTTGGTTCCTCCTTGACTTCATATTTAGAACCATATTTATCTAACCAAGCTTGGTTGTCTTTTTTCTGTTTGTCTGTCATTTTTTTGCCACGCATTGTACCAGATTCTAATGCATCAGCAACATCTTGAGCTACTTTTTCACTATATTTTTTAGCCATTTGTATTTCCTTTCTGTATTAAAAAGGTAGGATATTAAATATCCCACCTCACTTTGTGTTGTTAATAATGTTTTATAGTAATTCCATAACAGATACAGTCAAATAATCCTAGCCGTATGCCACGTATCTCCAAGATGTACTACCTTGAGGTACAGGCATCCTTATAGTGTTTCCAGTTATAACTGGTTTTAACCTATCGTTAGCACCACCTGCTGGGTACTTACACAATGGTTTAACACCGTTATACATCATACTATCATCATAGAATGCTACACCTGCATCGTCATCGAATACCGCATATCCTAAGATAGTACATGATGTTGGCACAAAGGCACATACTACATCCACATAGTAATTATACTCGGCTGTACCATCTATCGCATTTATAAAATTATGTCGAACACTCCCAGAGCTTACAGTACCTGTCTGCTTCTTACGTTCTTGTAACGTTCCAACTTTACCAAACATATTAACGCCAGCCTTGATATTCTCTGGTGTCCAATCATTCTCAGTATACTTAACCCATGCACCAGTACCATAATAACCAGCAGTTGGAACACTTAGATATAATGCATTAGCAGCTCTAGTAATGTTACTAGTGAAATAAGCACCACTATGAAAAGTACGCATAGTTCCTATTTGTTCACCATCAGCACTCATAAAAGTTTTAGCTTCTAATACATCAAGTGGTTGTGCATTTCCTGTGGGGTTTTTACCACCCACTACATTTATTTTTCCAGGCATTATCTCACCACCCTCCAATCAAACGGGATATTCGCAGTAGGTATTGTATTACACCACACTGTAAAATATCCATTACCTGTTACTACTGTTGGGCATAATTCAGCTTCACTTGCAGTATCATGCGCAAACCTATCGATTACAATTTCAACCCAATCGGTTGCTTGTATTTCAGCTATATAAATATTTTTAGCATAGTTGTAATCACCACTACTCGAACCCCAACCAGTTGTTACGATTGCTGTGTTACCACGTAATGTTGTAGCTTTTGTATCAGCATAAGCCGCAGAATTAGCTTCAATCTCAATAGCCGCAGCTTCTATATCTTTTCTTTTTGTTTTATTCATTATTTATTCTCCTTATATTGTTTCTTTCCACACACCATTAATTTTAGTGTGAATAGTATCAACATCTTTCCAAGTGCCGTTAACTTTAGCCTTAACTTCCGCATCTTTCCAAGCACCATTCACTTTAACCTTTAGGTTTGGTGGTGTGTAGAGCTCTAACTCAACTACATTTGCCTTTGCAGATGACTGTCCAAAATTCACAAGTAATGCTGATGTTTTATCATAATTATAGTTCGCATATGCACATCTATATTCAACAGTTGAATTTACACTTTGATAATTAGTTAATGACCAACTATTCAAGTCAATTTCATATAAATTAACACCATATTGATTATTGTGTATGGTGTCATATAATTTATCTCCAGATATAATTGGACTCTTACTGTATTGTGCAAATATGGTGTCGGGCGACACTGACGATAAATCAATATATTTTTCTACTGCCGTACCAAATGTTCCACTTGTTGAGGTTGAAATAACAATAAAATTAACTTGTTCATTACGCTTACTATCCTCAATTTTAACAATGACTTGATTTCGGTCAACGTCATATAGTCCAAACACATCGTAATAACTTATAAGATTAGTAGTTTGAATTTCATCTATAATTGTGATAGTTGATGCTGATAAATCATAACTGCGTACAACTAATTCATCGCTAGTTCTCCTCATTGCAACATATGCTATTTCAGAGTTAGTTGATAATTTTGTAGGAGTTAATGGAGATATTCGACCACCATATAAGTTCATTGATATCGCAGAACGATATAAAGTTATTGTTGAACCATCATACTTTATGGCAGCAATCCTAAATGTTTCTTCAGTAGAAGCATTAGGCCATGACGAAGTACACACTAAGATAGTTTCAGTTTCATTACGTTTAACTGAAACCATTTGACCATAAGAATACTCATCCTGCGAGTCTATAATCACTGTCAAGTCAGTACCAATTTTTGAAATATTACCATTTGATAACCTAAATAGTGATGCCTTGCAATACGAAGTTGTACCAGTTCCACCACCAACATATATAACTACATCTTCACTATTCATAGCTTCAGCATCTACACTAGTAATACTAGTAATACTAGTAACTGTAAAACTACCATCAATTGAAGTGTTAGTTGTTTTATTAAAGACATTGTAATATACCGCACTACCATACCCTTGTAATAATATATAGTGTGTTGGTAAATCTACAGAAGCTTGTGTATATCCTGCTGTATAATAACTTGTTGCTACATTGTTAATATTTTTTATCGCTTCAATTGCCATAAGTCACCTCCTAATTTGTATACTTAATCCATATATCACCATCATTTCCACCAGTAGGATTACCAGTTGATAGTATGATATTTCTATGGATAGTTGTGTTGTTTGTGTGTGTAGTTACAGTTGACTGTTCAGCTTTATTACTAATAGCTGTTGCATTATTTCCGATATCAGTAGTATTACTATCAGCAGTTGATTGAGCAACATCAGTATCTACTCTAAGTCCATCAAGTTCATCAATTACACCACTAGAAAGTTTATCTCTTGTTACTGTACCAGCTTTAATTAAAGCACCCTCAAACTCATCAGATGGCAATAACACTCTTAAGTTTCTAATTACCAACCAATCTACTGTAATATCAGTTTCCCAATTAGTGTCATCGAATTTAAGAATTTTGTCTTTTGCAAGATTGTATTTCCAATCGACACCATAAGTCATTAATACACCACCAGTATAAACTGAGATTGAGTCTGTATCAGCATTAAAGCCAGCAACATTGATATCAATTTCAGCTTTTGGTGTAGTAATCTCTTCATGTTTTGCTTTAATATCCATTTTGTATGAACCTAAAGTCATACCATCGATTTGCTCTTTTGTATACACTTCACCACTATTAACCTTATTAGATAATAATGTAGTCATGTCATTATCAGCAGCTTCATAGTCAGCAACAACTTGTGCTATTGCGTTGATTCTTTCAACATCAGTTGAGTATGTTTTATTTAATACTGCTATCAAATTATTCAACGTTGTAATATCAGCAGCATTCTTATTGACCTCAAGCTGCATTGCTGCCTCAAGAGCTGTAATTTCTGATTCTGTGAAGTATCTTGTATCTAATTGACCATTATCTAAAAGTGTCTTAGTGTAGTAAGTTCCATCATGGTCATTACTAGATTTGTGGTTCACTGCATCAGTTCTGATAGTCGTTAGTATTGCAGTAGAACCACTATCAATATCCTCTAATCGTTCCTCAATTGTCTTACCTGTAGAAGTACCTATATGAGTAGCACCTTGATTACTTGCTAAGGTTTCTACATTTTCATCAGTAGTAGCTTGAATAGCTTCTTCATTTTCTTGTAACAAGCTTTTCACATCTAATGCTGAATATCCTGTATTTGCATTTAACTTAGTCGGTAAGGTCTCTAAGTTAACTGGCAAAGTAATTTTCTTTAACATTTTTCACATCCTTTATTTAATCAAAGTTCCTACTTTGTATCTGTAATGCATACCTAAAATTGTAGCCTTGTTTCCAAGACCTTTACTGATAAGTTTGAACTGAATATTACTATATTTTTTTGGCTTGATTTTGTGTCCACCCGCTTTGGGGTTAGGGTTCGTTTCAAATGAGAAGTCACTGAAATCAATATCATCAAAACTAAAGAACTCATTCTCAACACTCTTGTATTCTCTAGACCAAAGACCACTAGTATTTGTTCTAAACTGCAAAGTATATTGAGAGTTATCACTTGGTAATTGTTCGATCCAAATTCTATCCCCTGTCTTTAGCCTATTTGGTATGTTGTGGTTGTTAAATCCTGTAACATATTCTGCAACAATTTCACTATCAATATCATCACGATATGAATCATGAAATTTGCAAATTGAATTGTCGCAACTAAATAACAACTCATCGTCTATAGTCATAAACTGAGTTGCTTTGATGTTATTGAATCTGTACCATTCATTGATACCATAATTGAAAACTAAAACTGTATTTGTATTGTAATGAATACTTTCTGGGTCAGTATCGTTGTAAGCTATCCAAAGCTCATTTAGCTTTTCATAGTCATAAGTAACTATGTTGTTCATATCCATATTTCTAATAGTCTTAGCGACCTTTCTACCTATGTCATAAGCATTTCTTTCATCTTTAATATAACCTGTGTCCCATTTCCTTATAGTTGAACCAAAAGAAACAGGTGCATTATCTATAATAACTGCTGAGTTCATCCCCTTGTTGCCATACTTACCAAGTTCAATGATTGGAAATAATGCAATGCTTGTTGTCATAGCATAACTTGTTCCCTCTGCATAAACTCTTGTTGATGCTTCATAATTAGATAGATAAGCTTCATTAGGTTTAAAGATAATCATGCTTGAGTTTGCCTTTACAATTGATGTGATAGGTGTGTTTGTTGAACCTACAGAATAACCATTCTGAATAGGGAAATATGTTGGTTCATTACTGCCAGTGTTATATCTAAAGCTTTGCTCCTCCTCATTTCCATAGAAAAACATTCTTGTATGATTATCACCACCAAATAAAATATTAAATCTACATTTATCAATTGAATCTCTCAAATGATTCTCATTGACTTCATAGATTATCTCTACAACTTGCTCTAGTTTAATTGGAGCAGCAGAAAATGTTACTGTATCATTCGAAAATGAATAGCCGCTACTCATAACAACACCTTCATTCTTAACTTCAACGAGTGAAGTATTTTTTTCTGGAAGAGGAACTACTTTATTAACTCCATCACCAGAAATGATAACCCTTCTCTTGCTTGTTAATCTGTTAATATTCTCAAACCATCCAGCATCATATATCATTTCATTTGTAACAAATCTACCAAACTTATATGTTGGTATGTAACCTTCAACAACTCCCAAATTTATACCATCATATTGTCGATATTTATGACCATTTTGAATGTATAATATCCCATTCATAGTGAAGAAGTCATGATGAGCATTTTCTGTAGTTCCAATTAGCTTTGTATCAGAAATGCTTAATGTAGTCATACCAACTTCAATGTTTGTCTTTAAAGCTAATTCTCTTGAGATACTATATAAGTTACTATCATATGCAAATACAAGTTCTGAACCATACAGAGTCATACCAGAAATATTTACTTCTTTATCATCAAGCATCACGATCAATTGCTTATAGCCATCACGAACATCTAATTTATTCTGATTGGTGATTCTCCAATTGACAGTATCACTAGCTTGGTTTAAATCTAATCCATAATCTTCAGTCAATGTATCTTCATTTAATCCTTCAAACTTTCTTGAACTTTGGATTTTCTTTGGTGTAATTTTAACAGTCGCTGCCATTATCAACCACCTCCTTAATATGTGAAAGACCAAAAGTTATCAAGCTCTACAATATCCGACTCTACACTTTCAGTTGCTTTGTTAAATGCTTCTTCATATTTTGTGACAAAATACTGTGCTGTATCTTCTCCATCACCAATAAGTAAATGAGCTGCAAGATAATAAGAAAGAATTGGTTTCCATCTATCATCAAAATGAATTACATCATCAAAGCTAACTAATGAGTTTTGAAACCCACTGTAATTGATGATGATAGTGTCTTCATACTCATAATGTAGATAAACTTTTGTTTGATTGTCTTCAATTCTATAATTTGATTCACCTATTGGTTTTCTGTTTAAATCTGAAATCGAATCTATACTGACTACCTTATTTTCAAACTCTACTTCAATCCACTCTTTAAACTCTGGGATATCAACTTCTTCCTTGACTCTTTTGTTGTAAAGTGCAACATTACCAATTCTGTAGTAGTATTCGCCACTAAAAATAATCCTAGTTAACTCACCATCTTCTGGTAGATTCTCCAAAATGCCTTTAAATGATTTATACTCTCCGTTTACACCTTCTACAGTTATTGTTTTAGCTGTTCTCCAAGACTCAAGTACAGGATTATATATTTCAATTCTTACAGTTGCATCACCATCAACCTCAAAGTAATATGAAGTCGATTTATTATTTGCTAAATACTCAATATCTTTTATCTCATGAACAGCACCTTCAAAACCTGTGACTTTTTCTATTGTGTTTGGGAAGTATCTACGACTATATTTTTTAGAAATGTTAACATTTATAGTCTCACTGATTTCTTCTATAGAAGTATTAATCAAATCAATCGCTTTCATTCTGTAGTCCAATTGCTCAGAGTCTGGAATTGCAATACCGTTTACTGATTTCTCATCCATAAAACTCATAGCAGTGCTATATACGTCTTGTGCTGTAAACATTTTAATCATCCTCCGTTTTATTCTTCTGATTTAAAACTTGCTTTCTAATTTCATCAATATCACTTTCAAGGCGGATAATGCTTTTACTATTTGATTCTATAGCAGCATCCTGTACGCTGTTTTTTCCATCAATGTATGCAAGTTTTACAAGTACATCTTCTCTAAGTACTTTTATTTCTTGAGATAATTCTTCAATCCCAATATTTACAGAAGCAAAGTCATTATCATTTGTAGTCATTTTGTCAACTATTAACCACCCACTTACTGTAAGTAGTAGAGTAATAACTGCTCCCATTATCCATAACTTAACACCTGTTACTGTGTTACTCTCTCCCATAATTGTGTCCCTTCTACTTCTCTAGTTTGAAGTTAATCATTAAAAAAAAGGTATCGATAACAATGTATCAACACCTTTATTCTGTAAGTCCTATTTTTTTCTTAGGAACTTTTTTCATTGTTTTGCTTTCAGTATTATCTACTGCTTCAATTGTGCCTTTCTTATTCTCTTGAGCAATTCTAGCATTCTCCCAAGATAAATAAACACCATGTGATACCTCAACTGATACATGGACTGGATATAGCTTTCCTTCACCTGTAAAAGTATCTGTTATATATCTATACTCTTCATTGTGCCTCGGAATTGGAACAATTGAATATTTTTTCGCTTCTGGTTTTGAATCAGCCATTTATTTTCTCCTTTTATTCAATGTGAGGATGGAAATCCACCCTCACAAATTATTTACTGTATTGATTAGGCTGTTTTAGCCTTTACAACGTATACTCTCTTGTCTTCAAAGATTTCACAACCGAAATGAGCTTTCGCACCTGCTGTAGAGTACATCTCTAAAGCACCACCAGCTAATGATTTATCTCTTAAGATTTTTCTGTAATCGTCTTGAGTACCTACTGTGACAAATGCTTCATCACCAATAACTACCATAGCATCAGTATCAACAGCAACAGTTTTTAACTCATCATCAGATACTTCTACAAAAAAAATTCCTTCCATCATAGCCACTTCACCTTTTCTTAGTGTATCAGTGTGTGTGAACTGGTTCATTTGTCTAAACTCATTTAAACTTCTGATTTGACCAGCTAACTTTGGAGATACAAATGCAATGTAACCTTCACCAGCTGGTGTGTCAATCTTTGGTACTGATTCATCAGCCATCTTAACAGCAATTTCTTGAATATCTGCAAAAGTCAATTTACCAGCTAAAGTAACACTATTAGTAGAAGTCATTAATTCAGCAAGTAAGATTTTTCTTACAGATGCAGAACAGTACTGACCCCATCTCTTTAAAGCAGAAGCTGCTCTGTCGTTTACAGCAGAGAACTGTAACTCTTCTGAAATCTCAGTGAATCCACCAATGATAGCTGGTGATACAGCAACTTCAACAGATGTTAAGTCAGTAGCAGATGGATTAACACCTTCAGTTAATGTAGCTGTAGATGGTGTGATTGGGTTATCCATTGAAACAACAACTTTTCTAGAGTTTGATTTTCCTTCTAAAGATTTGTTTCTACCGTATTTTGTAATGTTGATTTTTTCCTCACAAGCTTTTGCAAATACTGCATCATAGATAGCTTGTGTTGAGTTAGAAAATTTATTCATGTTATGTTTCTCCTATTCTTCGATTAACTATAAATTTTTCATCATCTTATTGAACTCGTCCTCGGTCATACCAGTTCCTTTGTAACCAGTGTCAGTTGGACTTTCATTCAATGGTTGTGATGTTGTTGCTTTGTTTTTGTTTACTTTAGAAAGTGCCTCATTGCGGATATCTTCTTTTAACTTTGGTAATAGCTCCTCCATAAAGTACCGATTGTATGCATCAGCAACAGAAATGTTTTCTTTCTCTGCTGATTTAATAACAGACTCTGGAACGTCATTCTTTTCAATACCATGTGCGGATTTGATAAGGTTGTAATCAAATTCCAGTTTCTCTGCTTGAATCTTTTCTGCTTCAGCTTTTGAATCTGCTTTAATTTTGTCTATAGAACGTTGTTCTTCAGCTGAGTGAGTCTTCCATAAATCCTCAAGCTCTTGCTTTTCTAAGTAGTAGTGCTTCTCATCAAATGCTTTTCTTGCAGAATCTAATTTTGATTGCTTGAATGCAGCTATTAAATCTGAAACATTTTCCATTCCAAACTCATTAGCTTGTTCTTCAAGCCACTTTTGACCATCGCTATTTTTGAGATTGTCAAACTTGGTTTGCAAGCGTCCTTGATTCATTCCAATTTGCGCATACTCTAAAGCTTGGTCTTTTGTAAGCTGTTTCATCTCACCTAGATACTTCACTTCAATAAATGATTCATCTACTGACTCATTGGTTTGTTCATCAGTTTCTGCTTTATCTGTTTCAGTTGGTTCTTCAGTGGATTCATCAGCTGGTTGTTCAACTGTTGAGTTAATCTTGTCTATGTCTTCTTGTGTCAGACCATAAGCTTCTAGTTGCGATGTTAGAGCTACTTTATCTTCACTTGATCCATCAGTTTGACTTCCTTCATCAACAGTGACTTCATCAGTTATTACCGATTCATTAATTATTTCTTTATTCATTTGTTCCTCACTTTCACATGACTATGGTTGGTCATGAAATCGTTTGATATGTTAACCCAACAAAGGGGTTATACCTTGTTGATTGCTGCTCAATAATGGCTCAATATCGCCTTTATTAACTTGATTTAGTTGAGGTGATATGATTGCATTTGCAGTGTTTAAATCTTCATTTTGAGCAGTATTCAGTCCTTCAGATATATGTTGTTTTTCTGTGTTTAATTGCTCGTTCGGAACTACTGAAAGGTTCATAAATTCCTCATCAACTACTATCAAATCAATCACAGCTTCTGTAAGTTCTTCATCACTTAAGCCAGTAAATTGTCGCTTCACTTCTGGTTTCCAAATCAAGTAATCAGCAACCATATCTTGAATAATGATTTGCCTAGCTTCTTCACTTCCAAGCTTCGATAATGCTTCACTGGCATATGGAACAGCCTCTTCATCAGATAACTCCAAGAACTGTCTGTATGTGATGTAACCAGCTGTTAAATCCTGTCTCAATGAATCGTGTTTAAGTCTTTTAGAACTAAGCTCTGATTGACCTGTATTAATAGAAAAAACTACATCTCTGTAGTCTGTTCCAACGAATGTATGAATGACATCATCACCACCTCTGTTTTGTTCTGTGAATGAACGTTTGTCATTATATTTAGATTTAAAAAAGCCACAGTAAATCTCAGCAATCTGTCTGTTGAAAGATTGTAAGTTTCTGCGGGCTGGGTCAATCTGTGTTGCTGAAGCTTCTAGCTTTAACAAGATTGCTTGTGCTGTATCATCATTTGATGAACCAGTTAAATTTTCATTAATTCCTAAGTAGTTCATAAAGGTTTCTCTAAACTCAGTGGTTAAACCTTGTGTTGCATTCAATGAAGGAGGCTGAAGGTATTTGATACCTTGTGCATCTGTAGCTTGTTTTACCTTAATAGCACTTCCTGGTTTTCCACTGTATTTAATTCCTTCTGGAAGTATTAAAATTGGATTTCCATGCAATTGTGCTCCTAGAATCCTCGCTGAGTCTAGACCGTTAACTAATCTATGTGTTTCCACAATGTCTTGAGCATAGTTCTTACCATAAGCGTGTTTTCTGGTTCTCTCCCAATGCATTAAGGCAATTGGATAAACATCAATATCTAAATCAATAACATCAGATATAAAATCTGTTCTCGTACTCATAGTGTGGTATACTCGTCCATTTTCTTTGTAGAATCTCATGAACACTGTGACCATCTTGTCATCTAATTCATATCTATTGTGATTGGTATTATTATCAATAGAGTCTGGAACTACTTTGACATTCTTTTTATTATCATCAGCAATCTTCTGAGCTTCTTTCACTGTCTTTCTAACAGGCAAAATAATAAATGGCTGCTTCTCTTTGTCATTCTGTTTGACATCACCAAGGATTACATCTGAAGCACTGAATACTTGACCATCTATCTGACCAACGTATTTGCTATTGTTTCCACCTTTTTTATTACTATCCCAATAGTAATAAACACCACCTAGACCACTTAATTGAGATGCTAAAACTGCGTCCTCACTAAGTATTTTTTGATTGATCTCGCTATAAACCTTTTTAGCCATTCCAGTGAAATTAACACCAGCCTTGATTAAGTCCTCATCAGCTGAATCAACATCTTCTGGTGTATAAGTATAGTTTGGAATATTCTTAAGTATTTCAACCCTCATACGGTCAACAGCAAACTTTGTGATTGGAGTATTAGGCTTTGGAATACGCAGATGTTCTAAACCTTCCCATGCTAAGTTGTCATAGAAATTATTTGAAACTCTTTCGTTCTCCTCAATCTGATAATTCTGTTTGAACTGAACTCCCTTTTTGTAATCGTTATATATCTGTAAAGCTGTAACTTTACTATTCTTTTTATTCATCTATTAACCTCCAATTCCAAGAGATTGATAGTAATCAGCAGCTGCTTTTGCGTCAAGCTCCTGTTTATTTAAAATTGCTATTTCCTCATCGGATAACTCCCTTTCCTCTACTACATTAAGCTTTGTTAACTCAATTTCATGTTCATGTAATAGTTTCTGAAATAGCATCTTTCGTTCGTGTTTTTTGGTTTGTATAATTTCATATTGCTTAGATAAAAACACCGCAATAATCAACAAACCAAACATAACTATAAATGTATTCATTTCTTATCTCCTTACCATAGATATGGCTCGTCTACATAATCTGGGTCATATTCTTCTTCATCCATGAACTCCCAAACTTCATCTTGTGTGTGTAATGGTGAGTTCTTTATAAACTCAAGTCTTTCAATGTACGCTCTATCATCATCTGGTGAACGTAACATTGCCATGGCTAAATAGCGTAATGCATCTGGCTCATGTGATAACTCATGATTATCATCTAGAATCTCATCTTTCATTTGGGGATTGGATTGTAACTCAAGTAAGTGCTTAATCAATCGTTCACATTTCTGTGATTCAATCAATATCTTTTCTTGCTGTAATAAATTAACTATGTTCATCCAGCCAACTGATTTACGTTCTCTCTTTAATGTAATAGTTGGTTCAATACCAGCTTCATTAAATAACATCTCCTTAGACCTTCCAGATTCCTGTGACCTTTGCCCCATATCATGAGGTAAAACAGTATATAAGAACTGGGGCATAATATATTCATTCAATTCAAAATCATATAATTTTCCTCGCTCAAGCATCTTCTGTGCAAACTCGTTAATATGCAAATCTGGTTCAGAAATCATGTCATATACATGAGCAACACCATCGTAATCTTTTGCCACGTACAAGCACACTGCTCTATCAAGACCATAGTCAACCACTCTATAAAAGTGAGCTTTCTTTGAGAAATACTTTTGTCCAATATATGTATGTTTCTCATCTTTAAACATTGAAAAATATTGCATTGCAGAGTTATCCCATACACCTTCTAACTCAGCTCTTACCATGTAAGGAGCTTGCGATTTTAACTCTCTTACATAACTTTCAAAGCCATCTGGGTCTAGTTTTTTCCACATAACATTGTCATATATAGTTGCACTGATAAAAGAATAATCATCTGGATTCTCAAACTCTCCAAAGTTTCTATCAACAAATAGTCTTTTGATGTAGCTGAATGATTTGCCATAAGGGTTTGCACTATAGTAAACTCTTTTGGGTAATCCATTTACACCTCTAACAGTTTTTGTTAAGCCAACTATTAGGTCTTTCTCTATGTTGCAAACTTCATCAATAAACAGAACATCTATACTTAGACCTTGGAATTTCGTTGAGTCAGATTTGTTTCTATAATATTGAAATTGAATCACGCTGCCATTTGGGAACAAAAATCTTTCCTTACCAGCTTGATATTCAGCTACACCAGCTAATATCTGCTGCATATCTTCCATATAATTTAGAACTAACTCTTGATGAGTCTCACGAACTATAACTATTTTTATGCCAGCATATTTTACTGCATAAGAAATACTTAACCATTGCCAAAGAAACGACTTCCCAGCACCTCTTGCTCCACCAAACAATGTATACTTAGTTTTACTATCAAATGCTTCACGCTGCTTTGGGCTAAACTCTGGAAAACATAATGTACTCATATTCTCTCCTTTGTTTATGCACTAAAAAAGCAGCTACATTTGTAACTGCTTCTAAATTGCTTCTAAAATATTGTCTTCTTTGTTCTCAACCTTAATGACTAGTTCATTTGTGTTATGATTGTCTGACTCAATCTTAGTAACATACGCACCTGTCATTTTGTTATACATCTCAAGAACCTTAAGCATAGCTTTCCTATCATCATCTCTCTCAGCTTGTTTGAAAATCTTCACTAAATGATGTTCCATTTGTGCAAGTTGATGCTTAGCATTTTCATTTTGCATTACTCTTAACTCATCAACATACTTCTTAACATTTGCTCTATTGAAAACACGATATGCATTTGATACTAGATTATTGTTCGCACAATGTGATTTGCTCCCTATAAGGTTATAACCATCTGGATGGTACACAGCTAAATAAGCATTCTTCTTATTGCTTATACAATTTTGATATTCAGTCTCAGCTTCTTTTCCCATCCCAATAGCACTCAGTTCACAACCCAACACAAAGAGTTCAGCAACCTTCTTCTGTTTTCCATTCAATGGTTTGTCTATAATGTCTCGTTTTGCCTCAGTCATTTAACTCACCCCTTTTCATATAATTAATACTTGGTTTCTATTACCTTAGATAATTGATCAACTGCCTTTATTAAATCACCAATTGATTTTTGGCAATCTTTCATAACTTCATCTAATTCTTCAATTGTTTCACTTTGATTAAATACAAGTTCTTCTAACTGATATAATTTCATTTTTAACCTCTCAAAATTTATTCTTCAATATCATAAACCCAATTACTTAGGTAATCATAAATATCACTAGGTAAATATTCTTTATACTCCTCTGCTCTCTGTCTTACATACTTTTGCTTCTCTACTCTATATGCTTCATGAGCTTCAAGTTCAGTTTCATATGTTCCAAGATTCATCACTTGACCATATTCTGTAATTTGAGCAACATATTTTTTACCAGAAGCACTTAATGTAACACCAGCTAACAATGTACCAACACCATTTCTTTTTACATTCAAAATCAAATTTAATGGCTTTGGTATAAATCTACATTTCTCTGGACAATAAACCTTGTTGTTTGCGTCCAAGACATTTTTATCAAGCTCTATTCTGCAATCATGAGGAATGTCATAGAAATTTTGAGATACCCAGTCAGCAAATACTTGAAAGTCATTCCACTCATCGCATACAGAACAACCTACATAAGTTGGTTGTACATTCTGATAAGATGTTGAGTTACATCTCTTATGCATATTCCAAAATAATTTGTATGCATATGTTGCTTCACCATCATCAAAAGTTTTATATTTTCCTTCACCAAGCCAAGCTTTTCCATAAACAGTTTTGTCATAAGGTGATGAAATTGAACCTTTATTGAATGTTGCCCATGTAGTATTGACCTCATATCCAGATTCATCAAACTGAACAGTAATATCATTCGCTCCTCTGTATTCAATACAGGTCATTAATGAATCATAATTGTTACGCCTTTTTTGCCACTCTCTATCAGCTTTTCTTTGTTCAAACGAGTTATAGTTCTTAGGTAATTTTTTGTTAGTATTCATCTTGAATATCCTTTCACCTCAACTTGAGGATTTAATGTAAAGCGCTAATTTTGCGCATAAAAAAAGACACTTCAAAGTGAAGCGTCATAAGTTCTGATTAATAGTTATAAAATTGAGCATGAAAAAAGCCACTACCAATAAATCATCAGTAGTGACTAACTTCATATTCGCCTATATTAAGGAGGAAATAGAAATGTCAAATCTATTTATTTGTATATAAGCCTTGTTGTAAATCTTCGTTTGTATAAAGTAATCGTGTCCAGTAAATAAGAGATTTAACAACCATTTTACTCTTTGAGTAGTACTCACTAATAAGAGCCGTTAGGCTCTGATAGGAATGATAGTGGAGAATGATAATGGATAGATTCAGAAGAAAAATATAGATATGCGTTCAACTATAAGGGGGACTAAGCGCGCAAAATTTAGCTACGCTAAATATTTACTTTCTCCAGCACGTCGCAAGCGAACGCTCTTCCCCTCTTTGACTCGTACCTCGTCAAATTCACCCCTCGCTCGTGACTGAAACAAGGATAAGTGATTATTATGAATGCAGAATGTAAAAGTTGTCACCTTCGTTGTAATATATATGTTTATACATTAGAAATAAAGTGACAACTTTTTATGACTTACCTAAGAGTTCATCAATACTCATAAGACTCTTTGTTATCTTACTCATATTTGGCATATACTCGCTGCAAGCTCTGTAACCATGAATAACTTTGGTTCTTTCATCATTTCTGCTTATCATATCATAAGCTGTATTATGCCTTCTCTTATCCAGCTTTGACAACTCACTATACGCACCTTTTCTCACATCTTTAATAACACTATTCCTTAGCTCAGAATCGAATGTGTAAAACATTTCTAAGAACACAATGTCAAAGCCATTATAATAGAAATTTAAACCATTAATATCATCTTGTAAGCTAAGGATATTTGATACCTCAGATACATACTCTTTATATTGACCACTCACAATCACCTCATTAAGTGTTTCACTATTAAAAGCTTCTAATGTCTCATGCTGAACTTCTAATAATGCAGCTTTCTCTTTATTAGTAGCTGGTCGATTATAAGTAAAGCTTTTTTCAAGGATTTCACCATCAGAACCAATTGATCCAGCATCAACCGTGATATTGAAAACAATAGTTTTACTCCAAGTAATAAGAGATTTGTTCTGAAGTTCATCCAGTGCTTTCTCAACATCCCTTAATAGCTTGTTTGGCGCTTTATTATACCAATCATAAACACATGAAACTGGTACATTTAACAACTCAGCTAAATCTCTTTGACTATTTAAATACTCATCATATTTACTATTAAGGATGGATAATACACTGACAAGCTTCGAACAACCAATCAATGAGTGTCCAAACGAATCATTCGGTACTTGATATTCCTTCTTTCCTAAAAAGTCTAAAAGCAGTCTCTCAATATTAAATATGTACTCAGAGTTTACTTTTCTGCCATCAACTTTTGAATCTGGATTTTCCTTAATCTCTGTAAACACAAAACCATTACCTTCTTTATTGAAATTAGTAAATCTTTCTAAATCCGTTAAATGGATTTGCTTTGATTTCCCTGTCTTTGGTTTTACGCCTAAAACTTCACACACCACTTTATAGTTCTTGTACTTCTTGTTTAACTCTAATTTATTGTAATTCATGTTTATTCTCCTTCTATAAAATCTCTAGAGCATTACGCTCTAGTAATCGGTTCTAGTTATACACTTTTCTATGCTACTCTTGATAGAGTAATATCAACATTCTTGTCTGTCGATGAATTAACTCTAAGTTCTACTTTTGAATCTAAGAAATCAAACAAATCTGTGATGTTATCAATCTTAGTTCTATCAGCATAAATGAATCCTTTATAATCACCATCTTGGAACAGTCCAACATTATGATATGTCTTATCACCTACTTGTTGAATGTGTTCTTGAATCGTATATATGCCATCTTCAAGAGTAGTTACTGATTCAGCACATTTTATTCTTGTCTTGAATGATTCAACAAACTCTCTTTTACTCTTCTCAATTCGGTTCATGATTTCACCCTTCTTCTGTATTGATGCATTAGCAGCACTCTCTAGTGTCATGTTTGAAATCACTCTCTTAGAATACCTTTTATCAAGATACTCAATATCACCTTCAGAGTTCTCATAATATTCTACTGTCTCTTGATTTGATGTGTTATCAATAATGTTCTTAACAGCACCTTCAAACAGAAAATTGTAGATGAAAGAAATGCTTCTTTTATTCTTAAACATCTTAGCTGTTAAAGTAGCTACTACAGCTTTTGTTTGTTCTTCATTAAACTTATTGTCAAACACCTCTTGTGTCTCTAACATAAGCAAATCCATTTTGCTCTTGTGTTCCTTCTCTGCTAATTGCATTGCATTGAACTTATCTCTACCATCTAGACCACTCATATCATTGATAATGTCTTTCTGTTGCTTAAAGTTCAACTTTAACGCTCTTCTCTTTGAGGAAAATGTTTGATATGTTTCTTCTATCCAATCACAAACAATCTTAAGAATATCGTCTTCATACATTGAGTAGAAATCTTGATTGATTAGTAACTCATTAGCTGTTTTAAGATTTATCTTATCCCTTATTTGTTGTTCATCTGATTTCAAGTTACCGAACTCCCAAAAGTTAGCTCCCATATATTCAGTAAGCTTTGATGCAAAGTTTGATAAAGGCGACATCTCTCTTTCATTCTCGCTCCATTGCCTAATATGTTTATCTGGGATGAATGTAAAGAAATAAGGTTTGACGCTTAGCTTATATTGCTTGTCTATAGATGCCGTAATACCAGTTTTAGGTGAGTCGATTAGTACCATTGATAAAGAACGCAATCCAACAAGAACATCATCAAATCCTGTATAATCTGGACTACTCATAGCAGCATTCACATAATTAGTTGCTAGTAATGCTGTTTCACCTATAGCATTGCCTCTGAACTCAAGCATATTATCTATGACATTCTCTTTCGTCATTGTAGTTTTCATGGATTCCATTTTGGCAAGGTCTGCCTCTGAAGGATTTGTATCACCAATATAGATAATAGGTAATGAAGGGATTACTGATTTAACAATGTTAGGCTCTGTGACTTTGAACACAATATCACCATCGAAATCTTGACCCGATAAGGTTGCACATTCTAGACCACTTATACCAAACACTACTGAACCTCTTAGATGTGATAACCATTTATCAGTTGTATCATTAGCAACACATTCCATCTTTCTTATTTCGTGATATGTTGCTATTGGGTTACGTGAGATACATACTTCTGTGTCATTATTTTCCTCTGTACTGAATACTTTCCAAGCTCCAATACAATCTGTCATTTCAATATTGCAGATGCTCTGAAGTTGAGATACAGGATTCTGAATGCAAGTCCTATAACCACCCTCAATATAGAATTTTCCATATCTAACCTCATTCATTTTTTTCTTGAGCATCCTTCTTAATTGGTCTCGTACCCATGAATCATCAATCATCAATGGATTTGCTTGAAGCAGAATTACAAGCTTGTTAGTAGTTGTATAAGCTACCTCATCGGGATCAAGTTCTGAACTAACTTCACCTAAGAAAATCATAGTCTTATCATAATCACGTTTGAGGACATCCATGTAAAGGTCAATGGTTCTTTTAGCTGTTGCTGCTATTGTCTCAGTATTCCAGCTAAGACCTGTTAATAGTTGATAGTTTGCTCTAGTCATATTAGAAATTTCCTTCTCATACTTTTGAATCCATATACCATCTAATAATGAGCCAAGTTCAACTCCTACTTCTTCTTTCTGATTTCTTAAAGCTTCATCATACTCACTCGTTGAGCTGTATAGCTTAGCAAACTTACAAACTGAATCATTCCAGATTATATCTAATCCTTCAGTTGAAATGGATTCTCCATATAAGTTTGTAATTTCTGATATCTTATTCTCTTTGAACCATCTCTTAATATCCATCACTACTAAAAGGCCTTTCGTTGCATTGCCATATGAACGGACTTGAAAAAATGCTGGTACATAATCAAGACCTAATTCAACTGCAACTCTTGCAGCATATTCTTTTGAGCAACTTGCTTGTCCATCAAATAAATCAACTGGCATTGTCTGCTCTGAAACTTCTTTCTTATACATATCATCAGCTGAGTTGTGAATCACTGTATCTGTAATCTCAATTGTAGGGTTTGCTACTATTGTAGATTTTGCTTCAATGTTGATGTGCGTGCTACCAGAAACTCCAAGAGCTAATCTAGCATTAATTTTTGCTAGCTGATTATCTGAAGTCTTGAATGATTCATACTTATTCAAAGTAATCAGATTATGATGTTTATCAACATGAGTTCCCTTCTTCATAAAGATAGCAACACCTTCATGTGTAAAATCTGAAGACTTCTGATAGCTTGGCGTACTCATGAAGTACTCGTATTCGATACCATCAATAGTTACACCATTCATACAAAGGTCTTTAGCTGTCTTTCCTACTTTAGATGTGTTACCTTTTGGTAGTTCAATTAGGATTAACTCATTTATAAACATATGCTTTTCGTATGTGTAATTGAACTCAATCTCAACAAACGACATTGTAAATGATTCATCTAATATAACTGTTGATTCCTTCTTTTGCTCATCTGACAATGTGTCTGTGTTAAGTACACCAGTAAACCCAAATAGCTCATGGTTTAACTTGAATACTTTGTAAGCTTTCTTGTTGCTTTTGTTTGTTTTGTTGTTTGACATTTAATTTCTCCTTTTGGTTATAAAAAAAGACCTGTGATTTGCTCACAAGCCTATTGCTGATTATTTAATTCTCTTGTTTATTGTTCAGTTACTAACTTCCTGATTGAGCAATTTTTTGCTTCACTTCCTTATAATATAGTTTCCTATATATCAATTTTGTCGTGCTTTTTTTCCAAATAAATTCCTTATAGTATATTGTATTTTGAGTCACAGTTTTGTAAAGTTATCTAACCAAACATTATCTTTCACAATATAGTTTCCTATCCCCCTAATTCATACCCTTTCTCGTCGAAACATAAAATTATTCTTCATACTATAGTTTCCTATCCTCTCTGTTTGCAGGTTTTTTTTCCCAAAATAATTATTGCACTTCATAACATAGTTTCCTAACCCCTCAGTTTGTGCAGTTTTTTTTCCAAATTAATTATTTATCTCATACTATAGTTTCTTAACTTATCAGTTCATACCCTTTTGTGACGCAAACATTTCTATTTCTCATACTATAGTTTCCCAGACCCCTAAATCATACCCTTATGTGACCAAAAATAGAATTATTATTCATAACATAGTTTCCTTCCCCATCGGTTTGCAGGTATCTGTGTCGAAATAAATCAAATTATTCTTCATACAATAGTTTCTTAGCCCATCTGTTTGTGCAATTTTGTGACGCAAGCACAATTTTTCTCTCATACTGTAGTTTCCTACCCCCTCAGTTTGTAAGGTTTTTTTCAAAAATAATTATTTTTTTCACTTAAATACTTGTACCTTCAGCTTTTTGTCTATTCCTACACAAGGAAGTAGATAAACAATCATCACAAATCTGCTCCCCTAATTTTACAAGATATGGTCTTAAGTTTATAATAGAGTTATTATGAAATAGAGATATTAATTGGAGGTTACTATGAAAGAAAATGAATACAATTATGTAGTATAAGGGGGAATTATGAAGCTTTATCAATACAAACCAATAAACAACTATAGCTTACTTAATCTGATAAAGAATCAAATATACTGTAATGTTATTGACAGAGTTAATGACCCATTTGAAGGTCACTTATCCATTGATGTGAAAGAAGATTTAAAAGAAAGTTTTTTAAGAACTATTGGATTTGAGTGCGATAAATTTAATTCGCAATATTTCGAAAAATGTTGCCAATCATTATCAGAAGCAAACATGAATGAATTTGCGTATAAGTATGGTGTATCATCTTTTACAGAACACAATAATTCCATACCAATGTGGGGAAATTATGCAGACAATCATCAAGGGATATGTGTTGAGTACGAAACAACTGATACTGTATTTGAACGAGCGTTAAAAGTTGACTATCCCCCCACACCATACGTATTTAAAGTTCATAAAAAAGAGCATTTAGATTTGATTTATCTCATTCAATCAATTATGGATAGTATGTATACAAAACATTATGATTGGAAATATGAAAAAGAATGGCGAATACTTAAGAAAGCATATGAAACTGTCCAGTATGAGCCTAAAGCAATAACAGGTATCTACTTTGGATTACGAACTTCTACAATGGATATTGAACTTGTGAAGAATGCTACAAATCATTTGCCACATTTGAAGTTTTGGAAGGCTTACAAGGAGATTGGTTATCCAGATTTGATGTTTAGAGAGGTTTAATACAATAAGTCAAGATAATCAGAAATATAGATAAACACAGGTAGAGTAACCTGTGTTTAAAATATTAATGGTTCTATGAAGTTTCTTCCTCCAGCTTTAATGTTTGAGTCGAATCAAGAAACTTTTGCTCGAGCTGTTTATCAATACTTTTTGTTTCATCATCAATTCTAATCTTAGTATTCTTAGCTGCAATTTTTTGTACTGATTTTACTAACATTAGATGAGCTTTTTGATTTTCTACTTCAGCAAAATTTGTATCTAAGCCTAATTCCTTACACTTTTCTATATACTCTAAATCATCCTCAAGTAATTCAAGTAATTGCTTAGCTCTGTATATCTTGCCTTCATAAGTAAACTTATTAAACATTAGATCGGTAATCTTCTTTAAAAAATATGAGATACAACCTATGACACTTTTATCACCACATATTTTTGCAAATAGTGAGCCTGATTCTATTTTAACAATTTTTAAACTATGTACTGAAGTAGATATTCCAAGTTTTTCACCAAAAACTTCATACATTTCTTTAATGTCATTTATACCACTAGTGAAATCTGCAAACTTTTCTGATGAATTGTACAGTTGGAGTTCCATAACTTGCTCATCTTCAGATTCTTCAAATTTATTCTCAGAATCTTTAATATATTTACTGATTATATTAAACTCAAGAATCAAACTATCATTTATAGTTAATATTTTATCCATTTGTTGATTTATCTCTAGTTTGATTCCATCAACTGGATTTTTCAAGTATTGTTGAAATATGCGATTAAGCTCTTCAAACTCATCAATGTATGTCATAACTCGACTTTTAAGCTGTTGCAAATGAATCTCACTATCGTCAATTACATCTTCAATATCTTGCTTAAACATGAGTAAATCCATTTGCAAGTCTATAATATCTATATTTTTTATTAATTGACCAGTATCATTAAGTATTTTGCCACGTGTATTATTAATCTCGTTATTTATCGCATTATTTTGAATACCATTCCTATAAATCTTATCTAGAATAGTTTGACTATTTGTATCTAGACTTTTTTTATGATTTTTAAAATGCTTCACATAACTTTCTAATATATCCATCGCACCAAATATATCTTGATACAATCTCTCTAACTCATTTAGTACCATATAATCCTCCAACTCAAAATTTATTACTTGTTGACACTTGTAAATGATAAAGCCTACAACAAGTATTATATATCATATGCAACATTTTTACCATTTAATTACCATTTAATTACCATATTTGTGTTAGCAGAATCCACCAAGCTAAATAAAGTGTAAACTATAGTAAGCGACCAACATACTCTGTTATTGACATTTAAGATAATTAAAGATACTATTATCTTGTAAACCAAGTAGGATTACAAACCAAATATTGTGCTAAAATGATGCTAGAACGATTGCAATTACTATAATGAATGCAGGAAATAGAAATCTCTGGTCTTCAAAACCAGCTTGACGGGTTAAGAGCTCGTTAGGTGGGTTCGATTCCCACGCATTCCCGCCAATTAGAGTAAAAAAATGACTTTGACAATTTTGTCGAAGTCATTTTTTGTCATTTAAAAGATCACTAAATTCTTTCATCTAACTTTAAACCTTCAAATAGTTCTGATTTAGATTCATAATCTTTGGCTTTTAAACTGCTTATATTTACAACTCCTTTGTCATCATAACTTCTACCACATTCAGGGCAGATAAATATATTACCAGAAGCCTCTCTGTTAATGTTTGACTCTAAAGGACCTTTATAAACTCTACTAGCACAAGTAGCACATTCTATAATTCCAAACCTCTTCATTTCCTTCTCACCATATAGCTTCACAAAAGTGTCTAATTGCTCTTTATGAGACGGGACTCTTTTTACATTTATATCAGTATTTAAAATTCCTTTTTTAACTTTTTTTGATATACTAGAACGGTTAGTCATACTAAGTGCTCTAATTTTCATAACATCACCCTCTATTACAAATATACCCCTAATTGATTCTATTACTCCAATTGCCATAAAATAATCACTTCGGTCGCAATCAAACTTAATCGCAACACCTGTGGATCAGTTTACTTCGTAACAGTGGTTCAGTTTGATCGATATAATCAAATAAAGAAAGAATAGGTTAGCCTAATAGTTGGATCATAATCCTCATTTTTTTACCTTTTAAATCCCCTATCTCTTTCAAATTGCATGGTTGATACTGATTTCATAAATTATATAAAACTCACTAATAGAATCTTAACAACCTAAGTATTCTCGCTATCAGGTGTCTCAGTATTTGACCTTAATCTAAACTAAAACAAAAGAAGAACTTAATATTTTCAAGTAACAGCTACTGACTCTATTGCAACTTTAAAACCAAAGTGTATATCTGTAACAGGCAAAATTGAACGAGTTGGAGAATGATCATTGAAAAACTGACTATATGCAAGGTTAACTTGGCTCCAACTATTGACATCAGTAACGAAGACCGTTGTTTTAATAACACTTCTTCTATTTAATGCAACTTCATTCAATATAGTCTCAATATTATTAAGAATCCTAAGTGTTTCTTCCATAACTGTTCCATAGACCTTCTGACCCGTCAGTGGATCAATAGGCAATTGTGCGGAGATGTAAATCGTACCATCATGCTCTATAGCCTGTGAATAATGACCCGAAGGCGCTAATTTATCATTTGTAGTAATTTCAATCATCACATTCTCCTTGTAACTAATCTAAGCTGAGTTTGATACACTATATGTGCAGTACCCGTTATCTTCACTCCTGTAGGTTTATCATCTTTAACCAGCACATTCACATCAATATGCCCTAGACGCCCCATACCTAATCCCTGTCTAGCTCTAAATCTAAAGTTCTCTTTTTCATAACTTACCAACTTTTCTTTTACTAATAAAGCACCTAACGGACCATTTGCATTACCCGTCACAGGATCCTCATCAATACCGATTGCAGGTGCAAACATTCTTCCATCTATTAAACACGAGTCAGTTGAAGTGTTAATGGTGAACACATAATAACCATTACTTCCTATTACTTCACTTAACTCTTTAAGTTTATGATGATTAACTTTGAGGCCATATAATTTTTCTCTAGACTTGACGCCGATAAAAACTTTTGAATGTCCTGTCGATACAATTTGAATATCTACATTCTCAATCAAATCCTCTACCTTTAATCCAAGTGCTTCTAATAATGCAACCTTTTCTTGACCACTTACAATTTTACCAAACTCTATCATTCCTTGTGTCATAGTAATCTTGTATTGATTGTCTACCTTCATTACATCTATAGGAAGAATTCCAGCACCACACATTTGATTAACTTTTGCTTTCTGTAAACCTAATTCAATAGCTCTTGCATAATGAGCTGCTATAGTAGCATGACCACATACAGGCACTTCATTTGTAGGAGTGAAATATCTGATTTTTATGTCAAATTCATCAGCATCAGCTTGAAAAATAAAAGCCGTTTCAGAATTATTCAGTTCCCTAGCAATAGCTTGCATCTCATATTCAGTTAAACCATCTGCGTTTGTAATTACACCAGCTGGATTACCCCAAAAAGCTTTATCCGTAAATGCATCAATTTGATATAAATTATATAATCTCATCATATTTCTCCTTGTGTTATAATTGTGTTGAGTACTCATCTCTTATCTTTAGAGTATTACAAGTACTCAATAGACACAAGTATTCACTTTTTAGTCAGATACTTACCATTTAGAAAGCAGGTACCCAATGAAAACTAAAAATACGGACTTCCCAAATATAGAGAATAGGCAAAAAGATTTTAAATGTTCACTTGGATTTACAATGACAGTTATAGGAAGTAAATGGAGGGCCATTATCTTATGGCATATCATGAGGAGTGATTCAATAAGATATGGCGTATTAAAAAAATCCATACCACACATAAGTCATAAAGTATTGTCGCAGGAGTTAAAAAAACTGGAAAGTGATCAACTCATTGTTAGAAAATCTTATGATTCTATTCCACCAAAAGTAGAATATTCTGTTACGGAAAGAGGCTTGTCATTAGAAAACATCTTGTCACAAATGTGTGATTGGGGTAGAACATATATGAAGTAAAAAACACCTTGAAACAATCTAGGAACACCTACTCAGTTGAAGCCCATGAAACTCGATGAATATAATCGAATACTTGTCCATTATATCTTTCAGTATCATTCTGTTAGTCTCATATGTTTCAGCTTCAATATTTTAAACACCCCTACAATCAGAAATTAGTATTTGATCTCTATAAAGTTCAAATAGCGCAACTTTCTAGTTTTATAGATGTAGCATATTGTGCATCTCTTGATTTTGCAACTCTTGTTTATGAAGATAGACTTATCTATTCTAAGTCATTACTTAACCAACTATATATTAGAGTTATTTTTTTCTCATATGATATCAGTTCTTTAATAGTTCCAAGAACCTGTTGAGTTCCCAGTTCAATTTCTTCATCTGAACTCGCCTCAAGTCCAAGTGATCTTTTAAAACTATAATCAAGCCATCCAAGCATACCTGAATATCCACTTGTAATGACTTTTTTCCAGTTCGCATTGCTACAATCATTATAGATCTTATATGCATTGTATAGCGCTTCAAAGTTTTCTTTAATTAAATGTCCATCACCATCGTCTGCCCAATAATTTAACAATTCTAATAGCTCTTGATATGGATTAACATATCCAGCTGCTTCCCAGTCAATTAATAAAGGTTCTCCATCTTTCCAAATAACATTCTTAGGATCTAAATCTCTATGACTGATGACCATAAAATCACTTAACACATTGCTCGCTTTGATTAGTTCTCTGTTCCATCTCTTAAGTGAATCTATTATTGTTTTTACTTCATCTACCCATTTAGAGTTTACTTCTATGCCTAATTTTAAATATTTGTCCCATTCATACATAGGGATTTCATGAATTTCATTATCAAAATCAT
>PPCM01000475.1_pt1 | contig 35927 bp, 27 predicted proteins | sample 1555541 | NCBI WGS metagenome assembly PPCM01 (sample SAMN05284479, study PRJNA326546) | Marine sediment metagenome, whole genome shotgun sequencing project. | isolation source: marine sediment | place: Germany: Wadden Sea | collected 2012-09-05
CCGCTCGGCACGGTTCGGCGAAGCCATTGACGGGCGGTAAGTATGTGACGATGGAAGGCGGACATAGAGTGCCTGCGATTTTCTACTGGCCTGGCCAGGTTCCGGCGGGACAAGTGTCGGACGCCATGATGACTAGCATGGATTTACTGCCGCTCTTCAGTGGCTTGGCGGGAGTCGAATTGCCCAATGAGGTGACAATTGACGGCAGAAACATCATCGACCTCCTGACTGGGAAGACCGAGCAAAGCCCGCACGATTATTTTTATTATTATAACGGTTTGAACTTACAGGCAGTGCGCAATGAGCAATGGAAATTGCACTTGCCGCGCACGAAGGATGATCAGCCGTATTGGGCGAAAAAAGGAGCCGCCCCACGCAAGCCATATGTGACTCTGGACACACCGCTCTTGTTTGATTTGGACGCTGATGCCGGCGAGCAGCATAACGTCATCGCGCAGCACCCCGAGTTGGCCGATGAGCTGATGAAGCAAGCCGAGCGAGCCCGCAAGGAAATCGGCGATATTAATGTCGTGGGAACCGATCAGCGGCCACATGGCTTGCCCGATCCACAGAGCAAAGATTGATGATTGCTATTACTCCAACACATCGACTGCCCCGAAGGATAGTCAGAGCTACTGGGATGGTCGCCCTTTTGGCTCAGTGTGCCAGTGCGGTGATTGCCTCTGTTCAGTCAGAGGCAAGTGATTTACAGTTGTTCTACGATGAACCCGCACAGCAGTGGGTCGAAGCCTTGCCGGTCGGAAATGGTCGACTAGGTGCGATGGTTTACGGAGGTATTGAGGAAGAGCGGATTCAGTTCAATGAGTCCACGCTCTATGTTGGAGAGCCGCACGATTATTCGCGCCTGGGGGCTTCGAAGTATTTGGACGAGATACGCCAACTTATCTTTGCAGGAAAGCAGGAAGAAGCCGAGTCGTTGGCGATGAGGGAATTCATGAGTGAGCCGTTGAGCCAAATGCCCTATCAACCTTTTGCGGATATTGTGCTTTCGTTTCCGGATCTAGGTGCGACTTCAGAATATCATCGTGCGTTAGATTTAAATAACGCGGTTGCACAAACGGCATTCAAGGCTGGAGGGGTGACCTACACTCGGGAAGTGATTGCCAGCTTCCCTGATCAGGTCATCGCAATTCGTATTACGGCAGATCAGCCCGGAAAACTTACATTCAAGGCGGCATTTGAATCCCCTCATGCGAACAGCCGCATTGAACGTGGGAATGATGGGGAGATCCGTTTAAGCGGACAGCTGACGAATTCGTATCGTATCCAGCGGGTCAAGGCACCCTATGATATTTCAAATCCACTTCGTTTTGAAGCACGTATGCAGGCACGTGTGGATGGTGGCACGGTCGAAGTGGTTGACGGGGTTTTATTCATCCAGGCCGCCAATGCCGTAACTCTCTTGGTGGCTGCGGATACGAGTTACGTGAATTTTCGGGATGTGAGTGCAGATTCGGCCGCTGGCTGTGAGTCGATACTATCAACACTTGGTCAGAGTGACTGGGCTACGATTAAGGCCGCTCACATTGCTGACTATCAGGCACTCTTTAAGCGCGTTTCGATTGATTTAGGGGCTAGTCTGAACGAAGCCCTGCCGACCGATGAAAGGCTGCAACATTCAGACGTAGCCGACGACGCTGGCTTTGCCGAGTTGTTATTTCAATATGGCCGCTACCTATTGATTGCTTGTAGCCGTCCCGGCGGTCAGCCAGCAAACCTGCAGGGTATTTGGAACGACAAAATGGAGCCACCATGGGGCAGTCGATATACGGTGAATATCAATACCGAGATGAATTATTGGCTCGCAGAGTTAACGAACTTAGCGGAGTGCCATGTGCCACTGTTGGACTCCTTGGAAGAGTTGGCGATCTCGGGAGCCTTAACTGCAAAAAGGCATTATAACGCGCGAGGCTGGGTGCTCCACCATAACTTTGATCTATGGCGTGGAACCGCTCCAATCAATGGTTCCAATCATGGCATTTGGGTCACGGGGGGTGCGTGGCTTTGCCAGCATCTCTGGTGGCACTATGAATTTGGTGGCGACCGCGCTTTTCTGGAACGTGCCTATCCGATCATGCGCGGGGCGGCACTTTTCTTTGTCGATTTTCTAATTGAAGACCCGCGCAACGATCAAGGGTGGCTCATTAGCACACCGAGCAATTCTCCTGAGAACGGAGGTCTGGTTGCTGGCCCAACCATGGATCACCAGATTATCCGCGATCTCTTTTCTAATGTCATCGAGGCATCGGAGGTCTTAGGGGAAGACGCAGAGTTGCGAAGTGAGTTGATTGAAGTGCGGGCAAAAATAGCACCGAATCAGATCGGCCAACACGGTCAACTTCAGGAATGGCTCGAAGATCGAGACGATCCAAACAACAAGCATCGCCACGTGTCACATCTTTGGGGTCTCCATCCAGGCGACGAAATCAACTGGAAAGATACCCCCGAACTCTTTGAAGCTGCCAAACAGTCACTGCTCTTTCGTGGGGATGCGGCAACGGGTTGGAGCATGGGGTGGAAAATTAACTTCTGGGCGCGCTTACTCGATGGGGATCATGCGAAGAAGATTTTGAATAATCTGATGCGCATGGTTGGAGCGAAGGGGACGGGTCGGAAAGGTGGAGGTTTGTATCCAAATCTGTTTGATGCGCACCCACCGTTTCAGATCGATGGCAATTTCGGTGTGACTGCTGGCATTTCGGAAATGCTTCTGCAAAGCCATCTCAAAGCAGATGATGGTAGTCAATTGCTGCACTTGTTGCCCGCACTACCATCCGCATGGCCGGATGGCTCCGTTGCCGGGCTACGTGCGCGCGGTGGTTTCGAACTTTCTTTCAAATGGAAGGACGGCAAACTGACAGAGTATGTAGTGCGTAGCACCTTGGGCAAAGCCTGCACCATTTACTATAGCGGCCAGGCGACTCCACTGAACCTGTCTAAAGGAAATACCTATCAACATAGAGTGGATTCAAATTAACCCCGTTGTGTTCACTTCCCCAATAAGCATAAAATAGATGAAAACTAGAACCTATCTTTCACTGATTATCGCTACGATCACTTTGTCGTTCGTGTCCTCCAGCTTGTGCGCAAAGAAGCCCAACGTTATCTTCATCCTGATGGATGATATGGGCTACAGCGACGTGAGTTGCTACGGCGCGACTAAGGTAAGCACGCCGAACATCGACCGCATGGCGGAAGAGGGGATGATGTTCACCGACTTTCACACTGCAGCCTCGATCTGTTCACCCTCACGTGCCGCTTTCTTAACCGGCGCCTATCCGCAACGTGCCGGACTCTACATGGGGATCAATCAAAACCGCGAGGCGCATTGGTTTCTTGGTCTGAACCCCAATGAAATTACGCTTGCCGAGCAGTTCAAAAACCAGGGCTACACCACGGCGATGGTCGGTAAATGGCATCTGGGCAAAGAAGAGGCGTTTTCTTATTTCCGCCAAGGCTTTGATCATTACTACGGTGTTCCGGATAACATGGGGCACAACGGAGCTTTCTATGACGGTCGAAAGGTGATCTACAAAAGCACCCCGTTGGCTCAGCTGAACAAGCTGTATGCCGAGCGCATGGTGCGGCATATTGAAGATTTTAAGGATGAGCCTTTCTTTATCTATTTCGCGCACAACTACCCGCACACCCCCTACAAAGCCGGAGCCGAATTCAAAGGTTCCTCCAAGGATGGCGTGCGCGGCGACATCATTCAAGAAGCGGACTGGGGGATCGGCGAAATCCTAAAGGCTCTCGAAGATAACGGCATTTTAGAAAATACATTGGTCATCTTCAGCTCGGACAATGGCCCGCTAAAAACGCAATATGCTGATCCCTACAGTGGCACGAAGTATGTTTCGCTCGAGGGCGGGCACCGTGTGCCGTTTATCCTCTATTGGAAGGGGAAGATTCAACCCGCGGTTTCGGAGGTGCCGGTGCTTGCGATGGATTTGTTTCCGACGCTGAGTGAGTTGATCGGTGAGCCGCTGCCCAGCGATCGTATTTACGATGGTGTCAGCCTGACGCCTTTGTTCTATGACGGTGAGATTGCACGCGCGGAGGAGACACCGTTCTATTATTACAACTGTGAAAGCCTAGAAGCAGTGCGTGTCGGAGACTGGAAACTGCACCTGCCGCGCACGAAAGAAGAAATGCCTTGGTGGAGCACGGCAGCTGGCAAAGCCAAACCGATCGCCACGCCGGAACTCTACAATTTGAAGACTGACTTAGCTGAAGCAAATGACGTTGCCGCTCAACATCCAGAGCGAGTCTCTGAGATGCTGGCACTGGCGGAAGAAACCCGCGCAAAGTTGGGCGAATATATGGAGCGTGGCTCTGAGCAACGCCCGACCGGAACGCTTTTTCCCGAAGTGCCGATTATTAGCAATCACATCACAGAGTGGCTCAAGCTTACCGATCAGGAAAAAGGCCGCGCCAAGACGGAGTTTACGGGTGGGCGTAAATCCAAAAAGGGAAAGTAGTGGGTAGTGGAATTGGTATGCTAAGGAGGGCGAAGTTCCACCTTCGCCGCCGCCGCGCTTAGTCCTGCAGACGAACTTTATTTCATTACAGTCTCCAAGTGCCTTTCGGCCTTGGAGACTTTTTTGTGTCATCGTCATTTACCGTGAGACTGTTGGAGCAGGGCTGAGATAATGGAGGGCGTGTGCCCGAAAGGTGCATTGCTCCCGCCTGTCTTGAGCTAGTCGAAAAGCAATGCCAGTTAGCGAGGGAAGATGCGCATGATGTGGCCGCTCGCACATTCGCGGCAGCGGTGGAACGCTGCACCCTTCGAGCACACGCCCTCCAGCGAAATTGGTATGTGATGGAGGGCGAAGTTCCATTCTGGCCTGAGCCTGTCGACGGCCTTCGCCGTTCGCCGGGAGCGTCTGGGTGTGCGTGGCCGCCCCGTGGATACGCGGCAGCGGTGGCCTGTCCGCCGTAGCCTTGGCCAAGAGGGAACGCTGCACCCTTCGAGCACACGCCCTCCAGCGTAGATGTTACCTCAGCGGAATGGTCAGCTCCAGCCGCGTGCCTTGACCGACTGTGGATTCGATCTTCAAGTCGGCAGGCATCTCTTTGGCTCGGAGCTTCAAGGTGCGCAGGGTGCTCGCTTGCGCGAGTTTTTCCGGGGGCATGCCGACACCGTCGTCTTCAATGATGAGTACTAAATTCTTCTGTATCCTTTGCATGGATACTTTGACCTGATGGCAGTGTGCATGTGTCTGGATGTTGGTGATCGCCTCCTTGTAGTAGAGTAGGAGCCCCTTTCGGAGTTCGGGCGTCTTTAGGGTGCTGTTGACCGTAGGAGGCAGATCCAATTTTAATTCGACTTCGGGCAATACCAACTGTCCCAACTCCTCCATATACTGCAGGATGTCCTGTGCCCGGCCGATACGCGGAGCGGAGGTATGCAGGACTTCGCGGAGCCCATAAACGCTTTCACGCGTAAGCTTGGTGATCGCTTTCAAATGCGCCACTTGATCGGGGGCATTCACTTGATCCATGAGGAATTCTGTGTGCAGGGTGATCGTGCCCAGATTGCTGCCGACGTCGTCGTGCAGGTCGCTGGCGATCCGTTCCCGAGCGAGTCTCAACTCACGGCGGTTGTTCACCTTCGCGCGAATGATGAGGAACAGCGCGACCAGCACGACGAGGCTGAGGAATAGGCCGACGACCCAGAGTGTTTGCCGGCGGATACCGGCGATCGTTTTTTGCTGGGTGGCTTTGAGGTCGTGCAATTCCTCCATTAGACTTTTCCTCAGATGGAGCCCTTCGATCCATTCGCGAATGGGCAGCGCTTGGCCGGTCTGAGTCTGTCCGTCATAGACAAAATCATTCTGCCAGTAGAGCCGTCGCCCGGAAGGGTCGTAGATCGTGGTGGCCTGGGCACGGCGCGCCTCCGTGGGCGCGTTCACTGTTGCGGAGCGACGGATATGGTTACCTCTGTAGATCGGGGTGATTTCGCTGATCTGTATCCATGGGCGCGATTGAATCCGCGGCTGGGAAATTTCGTAGATCCGCACGCGCACGCTGCGGGTCAATGTTTCCGGAAAGTGAGCGAAATAGGGGTTCAGGCCGAGGTTCCGCAACGGCGTGTTCCGATAGGTGCTGTCTGTTTGCAGGACGCTTCCCTCTGCGTCGAGCAACTCAATCGTGAAACGAATTGGAAAGGCCTGCCCCGGCTTGTAGATCACGGCCGGGTCGAGTCGAACGGCGTCGACGGCGGTGGCCTCCTTGAATTTGATTTCGATGTCGATCGGTTTTGGCGGTGTTCGCTTCGCTGGACGGACGGAAAGCCCGAGGCTGCCGGAAGTTCTGGGGCCGATCTCAGGCAAACCAAGCGGGGTATGGCTATCGGTCAGGTAGGTTTGTGAAAAGACCCGGAAGCCTTCCCGGCTCTGGTTCGCGCGAACCCGGGCGCGTGGGGCGATATTTTCCTGCCCAGAAAAAATACAGATTTCAGAGAAGCCTCCCGCGAACTGGAAGCCGCCGTTTTTGCGGGTCAAGTCACTGAGCGTGACTCTGAGATGCGATGTAATCTGAGTGGGGAAGGTGGCTATTTCGGGGAGTGATCGGCGGATCGTTCGATCTTGGCTAGTCACAGTCTGCAGTCGCGTGGCCTCCTCCTCGTGTATGCTGTGGATTTGAATCTCTCCCGGCCAATAGGCATTGTCGGTCAGCCCATTTTCATCGGCCAGAAAGAGCCGTAGGGGGAATAGCGCGATCGCATCGATTTCCTGCGGTTCGCTCCAGCGGAAGTTGATCGTGATTTTGTTTTTACTGGAGCCCGACCAATGGCTGAGGAAGCCACCCGTGCCGGTGGGCTCTCCGGCGTAGGGCAGGGGCAGTTGGGATAACTCGGACTGAATGGCTGCGATACGTGCCTCGTTGAGCTGATACGCTTTCGAGAGTTTTGTGGCGAGGGTATGCTCCCAACTGTCTGCCTCGCTCTCGGGGGCTTCTTTTCTGGGTGACGCATCCCAGACGATGCTGCCGGAGGGCGAGACCGCCTTATCTGAAAATACGTTGAGGGGTTGAGTCTGAGGTGCCACTTCGAGATTGTCGAAAACGAGACCACTGATAGCAGCCGGTTGGCCATGGCGCGGCTTGACCGAGAGGATTAGACGTTCTTTGGCATGCGTTGCCGACACGTTGAAGAAGACCCACATACCCTTCGTGCTGATCGGCAGGTTGATGACGCTCCGGCTCCAGCGTCCGTCTTCAGTGCGTAAAACCACCTTTTCCGGAGTCAGCTCATTGCGATCCGCGTTGGCGACTAGGATTCCAAGACGAAAGCCGTAGATCTCATCAATGTCACCCAGCTGGATCGACAATAAATCGACCTGTGCATTTTCCTTTGGTGGTAGTTTCGCCAGCAGACCGGACTCGAACGTCTCACCGGCGGGAGACTCCGGAGCATCAATGGGGAGGTAGCCGAAGGAGTGTGAGGTATAGGTGTTCTCTACTGGAGTGATGGCTTCAATGTAGGGGGGGAGTGCGGAATGTAGGTTCTCATCCACTGGTCGGTTAGCCTTCTGCTTGCCGCCGGGCGGAGTGAGGTTGAAGAAGTGATAGCCCGCAGTTCCGTAGAGGTTACGTCCGTCGTAAGACCAGGGCTTATCGACTGACGAGGTATTCCAGCCGCCGCCAGTGGTGTAGTCGACCCCTTCGTTGGCCGAGAGCGCGGAGGGTAGCAGGCAGAGCAGTAGGGCGCAGAGTGTTGCGCGAACCTTCTGCGAGATGACTGGAACCACTATGCTCAATTGATTCTTCGAGCTAGTTGAAAATACCAAGTTCAGCTGCCTTTTTGATGGCGCCCGAGACATTGTGCACTTGCAGCTTCCGGTAGATGTTGCGGATGTGGCTGTCTACGGTGTGACGGCTTACGTTTAAATTGTCCGCGATAAGAATGCGCGTCTCTCCGTTGGCGAGTTGCTCGAGCACTTCGGTTTCGCGTTCGGTGATCTCCGCATCGGGATTGGTCGGCTTAAAAGCCTTGAAAGTGGCGAACACCATGTGGGCGATTTCGGAACTCAAAGGTGAAATGCCGTTGTAGGCATCTTCGATTCCTTGTGTGATTGCCTTGAGTCCACCGGATTTAATCAGGTAGCCGGCGGCACCGGCACCGAGAGCCTGAAAGACCCGGGTTTTATTTTCAAAAACCGTTAGCACTAGAATCTTAGCCTCTGGGCAAAGCTCACGGAATTTCGGGATGGCATCGATCCCGTCGATTCCGGGCAAACCGAGGTCAAGCACTAGCACGTCGGGCTTTGCCGATTGTTCAAAATGCGAGAGGGCATCTTCTGCATTCGAAAAGGAATTTTCGCAGGCAAGGGACTTCGTCGAATTGATCGCCTGAAGCAAAGTTTTCCGGTAGTCCGCATGGTCTTCGATAATGCAGACGCTGATGCGTGAGTTCGTCGGGGTAGAAGCAGGTTCCATAGACAGTTCAGACTGACAGAGGCAAGTTGTGGGACAAGTCAATTACGCGAATTGAGGGCTTTCCACCTCGCCGTGCCTACCGTCTCTACCTGTTACCAGTTATAGACGATGGTGTGCCGAATTTGGTAACATACCAAATTGCATCAGAGTGATCTTCGATGTTCGTCATCTTCGAGCCCTAGTTAACGATAATTCCCATATACAAAATAATACGGATCAGTGCCTCTTCATAATGCATACGCGTGATAGTCTTTTATGCAGAACAATGTAAAATATTTCATTGCGGTGCCCCATTCTGAGACGGTTGGCGTGCGCATAAATCTACCTGTCTGAAAATACCTCAATTCCACCTGATATAGAAATATGAAGATTTACCCCCATTTGCTCACTGGTGCTCTCGCCGTCGCCTCAATCTTAGTAGCCGGCTGTCAGGCAACATCGAACACGGGAGTCGGCGCATTTTCAGATGATGTCACTTTCATGAAGCAACACACGCCCATCGTCTTGCTCCAAGACGGTGATGCTGCCGTGGCTGTGGCTCCCGACTATCAGGGGCGTGTCATGACGAGCACCTACGACCGTCAGGCCGGACCGAGCTTCGGCTGGATCAATCGTCCGGTTATCGAAACGGGGCTCATGTCGGAAGAAGAAGCCGAAGGGAAACTAGAACAACACATTTACATCTTCGGCGGTGAGGAACGCTTTTGGCTGGGGCCGGAAGGCGGACAGTATGCGCTCTATTTTAAGCCCGGCGATAAATTTGAATTTTCAGATTGGAAGACGCCTGCGGTGATTGACACCGAACCTTTTGAATTGGTTGAAAAGACAGATACCAGCGCGACCTTCCGTAAGGATACCGAGCTGATGAACTACAGCGGCACGGTCTTCCAAATGGCGATTGAACGAACGGTGACATTGTTGAGTGTCGAGGACACTGCGGATTTGCTTGATGTTGAACTTCCCGAAGGCGTTCAGCTCGTTGCCTATGAGACTGACAACCGTATCACCAACACAGGGAGCCAAGCATGGGAGGCGGAAACCGGCCTGCCTTCCATTTGGATACTTGGCATGTATAATCCCTCGCCCGAAACCACTGTCGTGATTCCCTTTAAACAAGGCGGGGAGAAGGATCTGGGGCCACGTGTCAACGACACTTACTTCGGCCAGGTGCCGCCGGAGTATTTACAGGTTCAGAGGCAGAAACTCTTTTTCAAGGGCGACGGCACACGTCGTGGCAAGATCGGCATCAGCCCACAACGCTCGAAGGGCATTGCCGGCAGTTACGACGCGGCAGGGCAGGTGTTAAATGTCGTCACTTACAATGTGCAGGAAGCCCCCCACGGATACGTGAACTCCATGTGGGAGCTTCAGGACGAACCTTACGCCGGCGATGTGATCAACTCATACAATGATGGTTCCCCAGAGCCGGGTGTCGCGCCGCTGGGGCCGTTCTATGAGCTGGAGACCTCTTCGCCCGCCGCCGCTCTTCAACCCGGCGAGACGATGCGTCACGTGCAGCGCACCTTTCATATCCAAGGGGCAGAAGCCGACCTTGATCCGCTCGCCCGCCGCCTGCTGGGTGCAAAGCTGGAAGCAATTACAACCGCTTTTTGACAGGTATCGATAAACACGCAGATGAACAGAGCGCTTGGTTTGGATCTGATCAATGCCGTCTAGATTTAGCACACTCCCTAATTGGAAACTTAGATAAATTATGAACGCACTTGAAGTTGTCTTATTCATTGTAGCCGTTGTTGGCGTTATCGCGCTCGGCATTTGGAAAAGCCGGGATGAAGATCTGGAGGGTGACAAAGGCGCTTCTGATTACTTCCTCGCTGGCCGTGGGCTGACTTGGTGGCTGGTCGGCTTCTCGCTCATTGCGGCCAATATCTCGACCGAGCAGTTCGTCGGCATGTCGGGTGCCTCTGCCAATTGGCTGGGCATGGCGATCGCGTCCTATGAGTGGATTGCGGCGATCACGCTCATTGTTGTGGCTTTCTGGTTCTTGCCGAAGTTTCTCAAGGCGGGCCTCTACACAATTCCTGAGTTTTTGGAGTATCGTTTCGACGGTGTCGCTCGTTTAGCCATGGCGATCCCTGCGATCGTGACGCTGGTCTTTGTGACCACTTCTTCAGTGATCTTCTCAGGCGCTAAGTTTGTTTCGGAATACTATAACACCGTTCCGGTACTCAACAACCTGACGGCGATGTGCTGGTTGATCGCGATTTTTGCAGCCGTCTACGTCTTTATCGGTGGCTTGAAAGCCTGCGCATGGACGGATTTGATTTGGGGCGCAGCCCTCATCGTCGGTGGCGCCATTGTCATGTTTCTGGCATTTAGCGTGCTGGCCGAAAAACCGGCCGACGAGCTTATCCTGACCAAGGTGGCCAACTCGAACGCGACAGTGGAGCAGATAGCTGAAGCGGGGCCTTGGGAGCGGTTTATGCTCCTCAATGATGGCGTCGAGGGGGAGGCTGTCGTACGTAACGGACCCAATGGTTCGGGTGGTAAAGTCCACATGGTTCGCCCGAAAGAAGACTCCGACATTCCTTGGACTGCGCTGATGATCGGGCTGTGGATTCCAAACTTTTTCTACTGGGGCTTGAACCAATATATTGTGCAGCGGACACTGGGTTCGAAGTCGCTGGCGGAAGGGCAGAAGGGCATCGTTTTTGCGGCCTTCCTTAAATTGCTCATCCCTTTCCTCGTCGTGATTCCCGGGATACTGGCTTATAATTTATTCAGTGGCGACCTGCTCAATGCGAGCACGGGCGAATACGACTACGACCGCGCTTTCCCCGTCCTCGTGCGTAACTTGATCCAGCCGCTGCCCTGGTTGTCCTGGTTCGTGCTCGCGGCACTCTGTGGTGCGGTCATCAGTTCGCTCGCTTCCATGCTCAACTCCGCATCGACCATCGCCACAATGGATTTGTATTCCAAATTCACCAAAGTGAAGGATCCGGTTAAGCTGGTTAGAGTAGGCCGCTTCTTCGTGGTGCTCTTCGTCATCCTCGCGGGATTGGTCGCGCCTAAACTGGACAACTTCTCCAGTATCTTCGCCTATATCCAAGAATTCCAAGGCTTCATTTCGCCAGGCATCTTGGCGGTCTTTATCTTTGGCTTCTTCTCGCCGAGGACGCCGCGCTACTTCGGTGCGGTCGGCATTGGCTTGAATGTGGTGGCCTACGGATCCTTTAAATGGTGGATCGGCCCATGGCTCGTCTCTAACGGATGGTGGTATGCCGAGCAAATCGCCTTCCTCGACCGTATGGCTATCTGTTTCTTCATCGTGCTATTGGCCGGTGTGCTCCTGACGCTGATCAAGCCGATGGAGAAACCCGTTGTCATGCCGGTCAACGACCAGATCGCACTCGAGACTTCAACGGGTGCAAAAATGGTAGGAATTGCGGTCGTGATTGCGACGATCGCGCTTTACGCAGTCTTCTGGTAATTCTTAGAAGCAAGTCTGCCCCATCTCTAAATCACTCGAAGCATGAGCGATCTAAAGAGTCACCTCCGCCTCGTCGAAAGGTAACAATGGAAAGTCATGCCATTGTCGCTGCGGATATATCTGGTTCGAATGCATTAGTATCCGAACCAATTCCGAGGGAAAGCATTTCTTTGGCCAGTGCGGAGGACAATGCTTCGTTGGCCCTTGGCTCGCTTTTGCTTCCGTCTTTGCTTGTAGTCTCCTTGGTAGCCATTGCGCTGGGGCTTCGATCGAAGTGGAAGTGTCGAAAGAAACGAACGCGTAGTTCATACTACTAGAGCAACTGTGTCTCAAACAAGCCCGTAGGGAATATTGAATTTTTAAGTAGTTTCTAGAGTGCTCTAATACCGTCTTTAAAAAGGTTTGACCCGTATGGAGTGCTCTCTCGTGGCCTCGGTTCTCGGAACCGGGGTTCGAAGCTGCAAGACCCCGAAACACAGTTTCGAGGCTACGGCGCAACTCATTATTCAGGTCAAACCTGAAAGGCGCTAACTTAAGCCTATTTATCGGGGTTTAGGGGCGATTCAGTGCGTGTCAGATGTATTGAATTAATTAGTCGTTGGCCAGTCATCGGCGTGACCGCCAATGCTACGTTCTGTCGGTCGTAGCATCCGAGGTGACTCGGATGAATGACTCGGTCGGATTGAAGAATCATGATTGCCCCCGGAAGTGGATAGATACTCGTATTGAGACCTTAAGTTAGTGCCATTCAGGTCAAACCTTTCTCGAACCGGTATAATACCGATTCTAGAAAATGTTGATCTTTGTTGATCTTTGTTGATCAAACATAGCTGGGCATCAAGGAACTTCGCACCCGTAGGGCACACGCCCTCCATAACAGGCGTCATTGACCAGCACTTCCCCGGTAAATGACGATGAACCAAAAAAAGCCCGGGCTTTTCGGCACCGGGCTTCGTATGGTTGTAGTTATTAGGACTATTCGTCGTCGGAGTTATCTTCTTCTTCGGACGGCTGTTTCTTGTTTTTGGGTTTCTTAGTCAAGCCGACCTTGAGTTCTTCAAGGTCGAGTTCGCCATCCTTGTTCGCGTCAATTTTGTTGAAGCGCTTGGTGAGCATTTTGTTCTTGGCAACCTCGTCTTTCGACAATGTCCCACTTTCGTCCGCGTCCAATTTTTCAATTAGTTTCGCGGGGGCGGGGGGACCTTTTTTCTTCCCACCGTCAGCTTGCTTTGCAGCTTGAGCTGCGGAAGTGAAGACGCAAACGCTGAGGAGTGCGACGGTGAGGAGTGATCGTGCTTTCATTATGTGTTGTCCTTTTGTGGGTGTTTTTTGTGCAGCGCAGACATTGGGCTGCAAAGTCAGTAATCGGCTGATCAGCGAACAAGGTTTCAGGCGATCTCGAAATTTGTCGCGATTGACTCTATGGTAAGTGCTATTCTTTAGTTCACATGGCTCTTGTCATGTGCGACAAAACAACGGAGTCCATAGAGGGCGATCAGCACAAAGCAGCCAGCGGGCAACCAGAAGGAGGTGCGGACACCGTATTCGGTGATCATACCACCTTGAAGTTTTGTCAGAACCGCACCACCTACAATCGACATGATGAGGAAGGCCGAACCGAGTTTGGCTTCTTCGATCTTTAAGCCGTTTAGGGCAATGCCGTAGATAGTTGGAAACATGAGGGACATGCAGGCCGAGATGAGAACCAGCGATATGAGGCCAGTCTGCCCAGGCAGGTAAATGGCACCCAAAGTGCAGAAGAAGCCTGCGATGGCAAAGGTCAGCAGCATGACGCTTGGGCGGAAGAAGCGCAGTAGGTAGGTGCAGATGAAGCGGCTGGAGATAAAGATAACCATCGCCACGATGTTATAATTCTGTGCCTCGGAAAGCGATAGTCCGACTTGTTCCATCCCGTAGTGGATAATGAAAGTCCAGCACATGATCTGAGCCCCGACATAGAATGCCTGTGCAAGCACACCCTCAACGAAGCGAGCCCGTCGCATCAAGCGGCCAAAAATCTCGAAGAAGGGGGCGTCCTTGGTTTCTGCCCTGAAGGTTGGCATTTTGGACAAGGCAAAGATGATAAAGAATACGGCGACCACCGATGCGATGACCATGTAGGGGCCACGAACGTTGGCGAGGTCGGTCTGTTGGGTTTCCTTGAAGGTCTCTACGTCACCGGCACGCATGCCTTTCATGATATTGGGCATCGCACCGTCGAGCGCGCCGGATTCATTGACGAAATCGGGGAGGCCATCTGAATAGATACTGACGACTGAGCCGTCTTGAAGTGTCGCACTCGCGCCGTTTTCAGTGATGACCGCGCCTTGAGGGAGCATTGCGGAGTCAGTGACCAAATACTGTGTGTATGCAGGATCTCCGTCCTTAACATGCTCGCGGATTTTAGTGACTTCCAGATTGGGAGCCAGGACCATCGAGGCGACCATCATACCAATGATAGAGCCGCAGGGATTGAAGGCTTGGGCTAGGTTCAGGCGCTGGGTCGCCGTTTCGACCGGGCCCATCGCGAGAATGTATGGATTACAGGCCGTTTCCAAGAATGCTAACCCGTAGGTGATGACATAAGACGCCAGACAGAAGAGGGCGAATTGCGCGGTCAAACTGGCGGGAATCGTGATGAGTGCGCCTGTGGCATACAGCCCCAAGCCCAGCATGATGGCTGCTTTATAGGAAAACTTGCGGATGAATAAAACCGCCGGGATGGCCATGCAAAAGTAGCCGGTATAAAAGGCAAACTGTAGCCAGGATGCCTGCGCGGTGGTGATGATGAAAACTTGCTCGAAAACCTTGACCAGGGGATTGGTAAAGTCATTGGCGAATCCCCAAAGGGAAAAGCAGCAAGTGGTCAGAATGAAAGTGAGGAGGTATTGTTTTGGAACAATGGGTAATTTGGTATTTTCAGACATGTGGTTTAGTGGTTTAATTGACTAGATGATGATATTCTATGGGGACGTTGCTGCCTATAACGCATTCACGTTATTGTGCACCTGTTGGAAGTCGAATAGTCTGTTCGGCATATATTTTTACGAGTCTTCGTATGATTGTCGCATCTTCCGTTCGAGTCGATGCCTTGAATGCCCTAGACTCAAGAACACATTCCATGAATATCAACGAAGAAGCTATTAGCCGTATTGTTAACGAGGTCTTGTCTACTGTGGGGGAGGCCGGTGAGCCAAGCTCTGTGCCAATATCTACTGCGCCTCTGTCCGGACAGAGGAAAGGCCGTGCCGCTGTGCTGGTGGAGCCGCGTAAGTTGGAGATCCGTGAGTTTCCGCTCCGAGAGATCGGCGCGGATGAGATCCTCATCAAGGTCGAGGGCTGCGGGGTGTGCGGCACCGATGTGCACTGCTACAAGTCCGATCCCTTTGGGCTGACGCCCAATGTGCTCGGCCACGAAGGCACCGGTGAGGTGCTTGAGGTCGGAGCCAATATCAAGATGGACAGTGTCGGCAAGCCGGTGAATGTCGGCGACAAGCTTGTGACCAGCTTGATGGAAACCTCCCCGGACTGCCTGATCGCGAAATACAACCCCGCCAAGGCCAATCTAAGTGACGATCTCAAGGTCTACGGGTTGCTCCCGGATGAGCCGGATAACCATTTTAACGGGTATTTCGGTGAATATTTGATCATTCGTCCGGGTTCCTCCTTTTTCGTAGTGAACGACATGAGTCTGGAGCTGCGTTGTCTGATTGAGCCCGCTGCAGTGGTCTGCCATGCTCTGGAACGCGCTAAAAGCTGCGGCAACAACAAACTCAATTTCCGCACCCGGGTCATCGTGCAAGGCTGTGGGCCGATCGGCCTCCTGATGATTGCCGTGCTGCGAACGCACGGGGTGAACAACATTATTGCGCTGGACGGTAATCCGGCGCGACTCGAGATTGCCCGACGTATGGGTGCCGATGAGACCATCAACTACAAGGAATACTCCGGTACGGATGAAATCGCAGAAAAGGTGAAGAGCTTGACGAAGGGGCTGGGTGCCCACTGGGGCTTTCAAGTGACTGGAGTGCCAGTCGCCCACGCTAATTTATATAAATACATTCGTCGGGGTGGGGGCATCTGCGAGGTCGGTCATTTCGTTGACGGGGGAGAGTGCGCCATTAATCCGCACCGGGATATTTGCTCTAAGGAAATCTCGCTGGTCGGCAGCTGGGTTTACAACAGTTTCGAGTATCCGAGCGCCTACCACTTCCTCCAGCGTGCCGAACGCATTGGGATCCCCGTTTCATCATTGGTCACGCACAAATTTCCTCTCGATCAAATTGACGAAGCCTTTCAGGTCAATTTAAGGCAAGAAGGCGTCAAAGTGATGGTCCATACTTGACCGGAATGCAGAGTTGACTCGCGGGTTCTCCGGGGGGTTCCGAGTTCGTGCATGGGTAATATAGCCAAATCGATTGTAAGCGGGATCGTGTGTTTGCGTAATTGTGCGCTGCCCCCAATGCGCGTATGCTATATGGCTTATATTTTACGCTTTGTGAAAAGCCCTTAGCGTTGTTCTCAATCTTCTGATCGTCCTTCTTGAATGCCCCAGATTTCTCTCAAATCTCTTTTTCTGTGTATTAGTGTGACACTGGTCGCGGTCGTTCGCGCGGAGGTCAATGCGCCTGCGGATTTCTACGTGTCCTGTGCCGGTTCGGATGACTGGACGGGGCAGTTGGAAGTGCCGAATGAGGACGGCACCGATGGGCCATTTGCTTCTTTGTCTCGAGCGCGCGATGCGGTCAGGTCTTTCAAGCAGAGTCCAGTGGGCAAGGATATCGTCGTACAGATACGTGGTGGTGCGTATTTCCTCGATGAGACCGTCGTTTTTGGTGTGGAAGATTCGGGTGAGGGTGATGCCACAATCACGTATGCAGCTTATCCCGGCGAGAAGCCGGTATTTAGTTCTGGCAAGAAGATCGAAGGGTGGACCCCAGTGGTCGGCTCGCTGCCCGGTCTCCCCAAGGCCGCAGAAGGCCACGTTTTGGTAGCGGATGTCTCGGAACGCTTCTACACGCTTTTCGATAGCGAGGGCTTATTGCCACGTGCACGTTCCGAAGGTTTTATTCCGCTCGACGGCGGCTCAAAGACTCGCCTGCGATTTCCAGCAGGTAAGCTAAAGAATTGGTCAAATCTTGAGGACGTCGAAATCGTGATACGCCCGCACCATGCGTGGGTCATGAATATCCTGCCTCTGAAATCGGTCGATGAGGCAAAGCAGCTTGCGGAAACGACTATAAACGCGTCCTATCTGATGAATCCGCTACACTTTTTAGGGGACTTGGATTCTTGTTGGGTCGAGAATGTGTTTGAGGCTCTGGATGAGCCGGGAGAGTGGGTCTTAAACACTCAGGAGCAGAAGTTGTATCTCTGGCCGAGAAACGATTCGTCCGTATTGTTCCCTCAGTTGAAAGAACTGATTCGGGTCGAAGGTGAGATTGATAAAGAGGGGCCCATCGATGTGCCGGTACGAAACCTACATTTTAGCGGACTGACCTTCATCCATGGAGAGCGCTATTCGATCAAAGAGGGCGACATCGGCCTACAACACGATTGGGAGATGCACGATAAGGCAAACGCCATGCTACGCTTCCGTGGTGCAGAGAACTGCGTTGTTGAGAATAGCTACTTCGGGCATTCGGGAGGCGGCGCGATCCGATTCGATCTATATGCTCAGAACAACCGAATCTCTGGGAATCTAGTCAAAGAGATCGGTAGCACCGGTATCCTTCTGTGTGGCTACGGCCCCGGCACCAAGGATGTCAACCACAGCAACCTGGTATTCAATAATGAAATACACCATACGGGGAGGATCTATGCGCATTCGCCGGGTATCATGGTTTGGCAGAGTGGTGAGAACCGTGTGGCCAACAATCTGATCCATCACACGCCGTATGCGGGCATTATCATTTCTGGAGTGATTACGGATTTCTTCCGCAAGTGGAACCGGGAAATGTCGCCAACGATCCGCTGGCACGAAGTCGAGGGCAAGCGCGGCGAGCGCACTTTGGATGAAATTCGGAAATATCTACATTCGCACGACAACCAGATTGAATACAACGAGATCCACCATGCCATGCAGCAACTTGCAGACGGCAACGGCATCTACATCCGGGGTGCTGGGCCGAATAACGTCATTCGCGGCAATTACATCCATCACCTTCTGGCTCCGACAGTTATGCAGTCGGCGCTTCGAACCGACGGCGGGCAAATGGATACCTTGATCACGGAGAACGTGATCTATAAATGTGTATCCCAGGGGATGCAGGTGAAACTGAACAACCGTGCGGTCAACAATTACATTATCGACATCATTCCAGGCACCCACAAAGGGAAAGAAGAACGTCCAAGCTACTTCAAACTCTTTGAAGGTCCGATGACGGGCGGCGCCTACCAGCGGAACATTCTTTATCATCCCCGCGGCGGGAATCCGCGCTTTTACGAGGAAGGTAAGAACTTCCGTATTGAGTTCGGGGCCTTCGCCAAGGATGCCGATACGGACTACAATATCTACTACTCGGCGGGCGCACTTTCTATCGGCCAAGACGTCTTGGCGACGAAAGTGGCTGAAGGCGTGGACGCGCACAGCCTCGCCGTCGACCCGCTCTTCATGGATCTTGAGAACGGTGACTTTCGCCTGCATCCGGATTCCCCCGCGTTGAAGCTGGGCATCCAGTCACTGGACGTTTCCAAAGCCGGTTTGATCGACAAGAAGACCAACTAAAATTTTTATATTATGAAAACATACCTCGCAGCACTTCTCTTTCTTCTGACCGCTTTTGCCCACTTGAATGCGGCAAAACCCAATGTAATTTTCATCTACGCCGACGACTGGGGCTGGGGCGATCTTTCCGGGCACGACACCGATTGGCTCGATACGCCGCATCTGGATCGCTTGGCCGATGAAGGCGCGGACTTCCTGCAGTTCAATGTGCTCAACCCGATCTGCTCGCCCAGTCGCGTAGCCTCCATGACTGGGCGCTTTTCTTCTCGCTTCGGGATCAATGATATCTTCAGCGGAGGCAGTAAGATGCCGGAACATCCGGACTGGCTCGACCCCACAGCGCCGAACACCGCGCGCTATTTCAAGCAGGCAGGTTATTACACTGGGCATGTTGGCAAATGGCACATGGGGCGGCACTCAAGTAAGGGGAAGCGGTTGCCAGGATCACCGGATATAACGGACTACGGCTTTGATGAGTCCATTGTTTTTGCGGGGCCGGGGCCACAGTTGGACTATGCCGAGATCGGCGATTACGCGGCTAAATTTATCGAGGAGAATAAGGATCGTCCATTCTACCTCAACGTCTGGTTGCACGAAACCCACCTCCCACACGAGCCGAGCGACGCTTCGATGGAAAAGTGGGCGCATCTCGATGCGCAGAAGCAAGTCTATGCGGCTGTGATCAGCGATGGGGACAACAAAGTAGGGCAGGTGCTCGACGCCCTCGATCGCGCGGGTATCGCCGACAATACCATCGTCCTCTTTTCCAGTGACAACGGCCCCGAAGAAACCGGCTCCGAGAAGCGCAAGTCTCGCACTCGGAATGGCAAGACGGACGAGTATGCTTGGTGGTATAGTGTCGGCACCACGGGTGGACTCCGTGGGCACAAGCGAAGTTTGTATGAAGGTGGGGTTCGGACACCGTTCATCGTCCGCTGGCCGGGGCACATTCCCGCCGGCACGGTGAATAACACGACTGTGTTCACCGCAGTTGATCTACTGCCGACACTGACTGCAGCAGCCGGCATCGAATTGCCCGAGGATGCTCAGTTGGATGGCGAGAACCTTTTGCCCGCGTTCAATGGCGAAACGCCCAAGCGCACACGCCCGATCTTCTGGCTCAAGAAGGATCACGAAAAGGAGCCCGACCTCTGGCCGCGCCTCGCAGTGCGTGACGGCGATTGGAAGCTGGTGACGACTTTCGAGGGCGACCGCACAGAGTTATATAATTTGCAGGCAGATCGTTCCGAAGAAGCCAGTAATGACTTGTCCCAGCAGAACCCCGAAGTGGCGGCGCGCTTGAAGCAAATGCTCTTCGAGTGGTATGCCGAGCTTCCGACCGAGGCCGATCCTGCCTGTATGTCGGTAACCTATCGAAAAAAGAAAGCGAATTAATGAAACAACTGATACTCATAGCTCTACTCGCGGTGGCCACCTTGCAGGCGGCTTTTTCGCAGGCTGCCGATCAACCCAACGTGATCATTGTCATTACCGACGACCAAGGATACGGTGATTTCGGCTTTACCGGCAATCCGACCATTCAGACGCCGCACATCGATCAACTTCGTAACGAGGGCACTTTGCTCAACGACTTCCATGTCGACCCGACCTGTGCGCCGACCCGTTCCGCCTTGATGACTGGGCGCCACTCCGACCGCGTTGGTGTGTGGCATACCGTGCAGGGGCGCAACATGCTGCGCCGCCGAGAAGTCACGATGGCCGATATCTTTTCGGACAACGGCTACGCCACCGGCCTGTTTGGCAAGTGGCACCTGGGCGACGTCTATCCTTACCGCCCCGAGGATCGCGGTTTTCAGCACGTGGTCTATCACCAAGCCGGTGGAGTGGGGCAGGCACCTGATTACTGGGGGAATGATTACTTCGATGACACCTACATCGTGAACGGCGAGCCGCAGCGCTTCGAGGGCTTTTGCACGGATGTGTGGTTCGATGAAGGCATTAAGTTCATTCAGGCAAACAAGGACAAGCCGTTCTTCGCCTATATCTCACTCAACGCGCCCCACAAGCCGCTGTATTGTCCGCTCGAATACAGCGATCCTTACGAAGGTGATCCACGTGTGTCCTATCCGGAGTTCTATGGGATGGTCACGAACATCGACGACAACATGGCCAAGCTCATGGAGATGCTTGAAGCCGAAGGCTTGGCGGAAAACACGGTTCTGGTCTTCATGACGGACAACGGCACCGCAGGTGGCCTGCACAATGGCCGCGGTTATGACGGCGGGATGCGCGGTATGAAAAACTCGGAATACGATGGCGGGCATCGCGTCCCCTTTATTCTACGCTGGCCGGCTGGTCAGATTGAGGCGGGTAAATCCGTCGAGCGCTTGACTGCGCACATGGATGTTCTGCCCACATTTATCGACCTGTTGGGGCTCGAAGCGCCGGAGATCGACTTCGATGGCCGCAGCTTGCGTGAGCTGCTCTACGCCGATGGCGAAGACTGGCCGGAGCGTTCCCTCGTGGTTGAATCACAGCGCGTGGTCGATCCGATCAAGTGGCGCAAGAGCGCGGTGATGACCGACCGCTGGCGCTTGGTCAATGGCGAGGAACTTTACGACATCGAGGCCGACCCGAAACAGGCAAACGATGTGGCTGAAGACTATCCCGAGGTGCTCGAGTATATGCGTGCTGAATATGATACCTTTTGGAACGACGTCTCGCAAGAGCACGACTTGATCAGCTACATGGTCATCGGTTCGGATGAAGCGCCCATCGTGACGCTCTCGTCGCACGACTGGCTGCTCGACCAGCTGCCGCCCTGGAACCAGACGCATATCATCAACGGCGATGTCGCTGTGGAATCCTTTTGGGCGCTCGAAGTGGAACAAGCAGGGGAGTATGAAATTTCGCTCCGCCGCTGGCCGGTTGAGGCGGACAAGGGCATCAACGATGGCACCTACGGCAAAGCTTATAACTATAAACAAGCACGCCTACGTATCGGTGGCACTGATGTGACTAAAGATATTCCAGCAGGCGCTAAGGAAGTTACTTTCAAGGTGACTCTGGAAAAAGGTGTGACGGAGTTGGCTCCGGTCTTCATCAGTGAGGAACTCACAGCCACCCCATATTACGCTTATGTGACCCACCAGCCCGAGCCCGGATGGCAAACTCCGCAGGGCATGGGCATACCAGTCTACGATCCGTCCTTCGGTCGTGTGCCTCCGCAGGAAGTCATTAAAGAACTTGGGGAATAGAACGAGTGAATATAGTTTAAACCCCGTCCTGATTGAATGATTTATTTTAAAGCAATCTGCATTTCTTCGCTGCTGCTCGGGAGTGCGAGTTTAGCTGTGGCCGATCCGCTCGCGAAGCCCGGCCATACGAATGGTCCCGTCGAACCCACTTGGGATTCGCTCAAGGAGCACTACGAAGTGCCTGAATGGTTTCAAGACGGTAAGATCGGTGTGTGGTTTCACTGGGGCGTTCCTTCAGGAACGGATGAAAACCGTCCCAACGATGGCTCGCATTACCCAATGCATTGGTCACAGGCTTTAAAATTTTACTGGTGAATTAGATGGATCAGCAATGTCTTCGACTCTTTCGATCATTCAGTGATCGTAAATTTGACTGTAATGTGACCACCACTCCACAGTGCATTCTAAGCATGCGACCTGCTTCTATCTAATTTAGCATCGAAGAAGATGACAGTTTCCAAATCAGTTGTGCCTTATGAATCTTAATACTCTTTCCTTTAAGCGACCGGAGCTCGACCTGGCATCTTTAGAACTGCTGGCGGCGGAGTTTCCTAATGTGGATGCGGTCGTTGCGGAACTCGCACGTCTCTCCGCAGTGAAGACGCTCCCTCGCGCGGCGATACACATGATCAGTGACATTCATGGCGAGGACAAGAAGCTGCGCCATGTGATCAACAATGCTTCGGGCACATTGCGCCCTTTGGTTGAAAATATGTTTCGCGATCGGATGTCTGAGGAGGAAATGGAGGACTTTCTTAAAGTCATTTTTTATCCTGCGGAGATTACGGAACAGTTGGAAAACAGCTTGGAGGATGATGCGGCTGTTCGTGACTATGCGCGAATGGTATTACGGCCTCAGTTCGAGTTGTTGCGTCATTTGATGGACAATTACAGTCTCAAACTGGCGACTGAAATTTTGCCGGATGGCTATCAAGATTTACTCTTGGAGATTTTGCACGCGCCTTCGCGTGAGAGCGGTGATGAGTTTGTCGATGCGATCATTGATGAGCTCGCCAGGCACGGACGTGTGTTTCACTTCATACACATCGTCGGACGCTTGATTCGTAATCTCGCCGTAGACGAGTTGATCATCGGCGGAGATTGCTGGGATCGAGGGCCGCGTGGCGATCGGGTTGTGGATTATCTGCGCTTACAGCCGAATGTTTCTTTCATCTGGGGGAATCATGATGCGCTTTGGTTGGGAGCCGCGCTAGGCAATGAAGCACTGATTTGTACGGTGTTACGTGTCTCTCTGCGCTACCGCCGGATCAGTCAACTCGATGAGGGATACAGCGTGCCTCTGACGCCACTTGAGCATTTAGCCCGTGAAGTCTACGGAGACGATCCGGCGGAGTTTCTGATGCCAAAGAGTTCAGGTATGCGGCCAAATGAACTCGTGGCACGTATGCAAAAGGCGGTAGCCATCATGCAGTTCAAGCTGGAGGGGCAATTGATTGAGCGCAACCCGCAGTGGAAACTCGATCATCGTAGGCTCATGCACCGAATTGATCTCGACCGTGGAGTTATCAATATTGACGGCAATGAGTATCCACTCAGAGATCGCAACTTCCCGACTGTGGATCCTGCCGATCCTTACGCACTATCAAAAGAGGAGCGCACTTGCTTGGATCGCTTGAAAAGCTCTTTCTTAAGCAGCCAAAAGCTCAAGGAACAAATGCGCTATATGGTCGGACATGGCTCAATGTATTTGCAGCGTGATGAATGCTTGATTTTCCATGGCTGTATTCCGACGGATAGCTCCGGCGAGTTCCGAAGTCTGGAAATTGATGGAGAGTCCTATGCAGGCAAAGAGCTTTTCGAGAAAATTGAAGTGGTCGTTCGTCGGGCACTGGAACGAAAGCAGGAAAGGGATCTTGATTTCATTTGGTATCTTTGGTGTGGCCCTTGCTCGCCCTTGTTCGGGAAGGATCGGATCGCTACCTTAGAACGCGATTTTATCGCTGATAAAGCACCGCATAAGGAGAATAAAGACCCTTATTTTGATCTGATCCATGAAGTGGGATTTTGTGAGAAAATCCTCAGCGAATTTGAAGCCTCTCCAGAGGATGGACTGATCGTGAACGGGCACGTCCCGGTCAAACTCAAGCAGGGTGAATCGCCAATCAAGCGCAGCGGTAAAGCGATTACGATCGATGGCGCATTCTCCGAAGCGTATGGAGACCACGGATACACCTTAGTTATCGAATCCGGGAAGATTGTGTTGGCTGAGCACCATCATTTTGAATCTGTCGAGTCTGCGATCCGGGATGGAGTCGACATCGTTCCCAAGACTCAGGACATACGGGTCTTCGACAAGCCTCGTCGCACAAAAGATACGGAGCGAGGCTTGCGTATACGCTTCCGCATGAGGGAGCTAAAGCGTCTCGTCGAGGCTTATCAGAGCAACCGCCTACACGAGCATTAACTGTAAGGGGGGCCACTTTAGGAACTGTTCTGCTCGGCAATGGCCTACGGAAATTAGAAAAAGCGCCTTGAAGACGCAAAGTGCTAAGGTGGAAGTCGGGAGCGACAGTCCAATAACGTGAAGCTGGCATGCCGTAGTCTGAAGCGCAATTTTATCTAGGTACTCAGTCCGCCTGCGCCCGTCGGGACTACCGCGTGACAGCCTTCGCTTGCGCTGCGCTTCAGCGAAGCCTGGTGGAGCATAGGAGAGTCGAACTCCTGATTCGTATTTGTATGTTTCACGATGTCGTGGAGTGTTATTTATCAGTAGTTTATGAATCTACGACATTGACATTCGTCGTCGATATTCTTACCCACATTCTTACTTATGGCTAGTATATGGAAACACCCGAAGTCAAAATTTTGGACTGCATGCTTTACAGATGCGGGAGGAAAGCAACGTAAGCGCACTACGAAGCTGACCGACCGTAAGAAAGCCCATAAGGTGGCTGAAGGCTGGGAAGCCGAGTACCGCAACATACGAGCCGAAGAGCAGACCCGTAAGGTCTTCGCTGATATCCGGCGTGAGATCCATGGCGATACTACTCTGGATCAATCTATAGAACAGTTCTTCGCAGAGTGGCTTGCTGTCAAGAAACGTGAGATTGGTTCGGCTACATGGAAAAAATACGAGCATGCGCAAAGGCATTTCTGTGAGTGGCTCGGTGAATCCCGGAAGAACGACATCAGCTATGTTACCCCAACCTTGATCCGAAAGTGGAGAGACGAATTGGCTGAGAAGCTCGCCCCTAAAACGGTAAATAATATGCTCAAGGTGTTGGGGGTAGCATTTTCTCATGCCTACAATAGTGAGCAGATCGTCAGTAATCCTGTAAGCAAAGTAAAGTCACTCAAGCTTGATAGAGTAACGCGTCGTGCGTTTACGCTAGATGAACTAAAACGTGTGTTGAATGCCTGTGATGAGGAGTGGCGTGGTGTCGTCCTGATGGGGCTCTATACCGGGCAGAGGTTGAGAGATGTAGCCTGCTTGTTGTGGGGGGCGGTCGATTTGGATAAGGAGGAGGTCTATTTTATTACGAGCAAAACTGGTCGAACAGTGAGTATTCCGATTGCTGCGCCTCTATTGGAGTATCTAAAGAGTTTGCCGACGCCGATTGATGGTACTGTACCGATTCTTCCCAGTTCCTGCGAAGTCGTAACTAGGCAGGGGCGGACGAGTGCACTAAGCACACGGTTTCATACTATTTTGGTAGAGGCAGGTTTAGCGCAGCCTCACATTAAAAAGGCGACTGGTGAAGGTCGCGCAGTCCCGCGTGAGCGTGGCGGGCTTAGTTTCCACTGCTTGCGTCATACTGCTACCTCGCTGTTGAAGAATGCAGGTGTCTCTGAGTCTGTCGCCATGGATATCATAGGTCACGATTCCAAGGAGATCAGTGCCGTGTATACTCACATCGAAAGCTCGGCTAAGCGTAAGGCCATGAATAAGCTACCGGACATCACTAAAGGGTGAAATTTTACCGATGCACCCGGCTACTCACCACCTTCTTCGCTAACTCTGAGTGCTCAGGTACCTCCGGGGCAAAGAACTCGTGCAGCTCTAAGCTGAAGGCCGCTGCGATACGCTCTACTGTGGAGACCCAAATCTCCTTTTTACGCTGGGCTTCAATTTGTTGTAGGAATTTCTCGGAGAAGTCGGCGACCTCGGCCAGCTCCTGCTGTGTCAACCCGTGCTTGGCACGTAATTCACGGGTTCTTGAGGCCACACGTTCAACAGAGTTCATACCCCAGTGATCATAGGGAAAATGCGTTGACTTTGTTACCAGTGATCGCTGGGGTTAGTGCGCTGAAAAATCAACCTCGAATCAACTCACCATGGCTAATGCGCTCAAAGGGATCTTCCTGATCTCCCTGTCTGTTTTCTTCTTTTTCTTTGTACCGTCGGGACTAACATTCATCCTTGGTTTTTTATCTGCCGTCTTTGGTGTAATTTGTCTTTTTAACTACGAGTGATCGGTAGCAGGTCGATGAGTGTCGCTGCTGCAATCACACTTACCGCAGACTCCTCGTAGGAGGACTAACCACCAGAACCTTCTCGGGGTTAGGATCAAGCTTACGAGGGAGGTATTGAAATGGAAAAGAGGCGACCTGATCAGGGCTGCCTCTTGGAATGCTTAAACTTTATTATTGAATCTAAATACTTTTCTTAAGCACGGTGCGTGTTACGGCTTTGCTTTTGCTAACTGCTTCGATGATTCTTAGTCGTAGCTGATGTGTTTGTTAAGCTCTGCTGGGGATTTCCAGTCGATCTGATAGCGTTCCCTTAAAACCCTTTTCTTTTCGGCCCAGCAGATATGAATTAATCCAAGCTGTCTTTCGTAACCATAAATTTTCTTTTGAGCGATTTCGTCAGCCTCCTTAAAGGCATTACTGAATTCAGGCATATCTTCAAGTGGGTCCGTAATTGAATCATCTGCTGTGTCCGAAGTTATATGAGATTTTTCACTGGTTATCAGGCCTTTCTTATTACGATACCATCCTTTACTCTCAGGAGTAGGTTCTTCCATCGATACACATCTAAAGAAGTCGGGGTGTCTAAAAGCAGCGAGTAGCTTCCGAAGTTTCATTTTAGGTCGAGTAGTTGCGCGCCAAAGGCGTTGCCACCTACGAATGGCTAATTAGTTTCCCTTATTGGTTTCTATGTACTTTGTAGGCTAACTTGTGATTTAGTGAAGTATCTTTAGAAACAAACGCTAGAACAAAAGAGTCGAGATCGCATTCACCACATCCTGACAGGCTTGACCGCCTCCAGATGCCCCTCAGATGCATCATTGAGCAGAGTCAAGAAGTCCAGCCCAGTAACTGCCTCGATATCGTCTACTGAAACCAGATAGGAGTTCAGGCTAGCATTACCTCCAGCGGTCTGGGGCATCACCCACGCTATGAGTCTTCCCATGCCATCGATCTCATCGACCACAATCTTGAAGAAGGCGATGGGTACTGTGACACCTGAGTCCAGCTTCCCGATGGGCTCCTCGTAAATTGGCCCGGTGATCACCCATAACTCTTTGTATTCTCGGAGGTAGTCATTGGCGATCAGCTGTTCGACTTCCTTCCATGGTCCACGGTTTAGATCCGGGGTCTGTGGTACGATGTTGGACATGAGGAAAGTCTCTATCTGCGCGGTCTCACCAAAAACCATTCCGATAGAGTAGTTGGGAGCCATGTGACCACGGTCAAAGCCTGAGTTTGTGTAATCATGGTGCTCGACCTTCGCCCGTGTCCTCAGATCCACCTCGAAGCCATCGGGGCGCTCTGCTGTTTGGCCACCTCGTTGATACTTTAGCTTGTAGGCAACCCATGCGGGGTTCTGCCTCTCTTCATCGTAGCCGACGAGGTATCCCTCGTTCTCTAGGATCTTAAGCGGACGGGTGCCGACTGGTACGCCCGCGAAGGTATAGCGGTCGGCACCCTCGATATTGCCGACGGAAACGACGACGCCCCGGGATGCAGGGATCTGACTGATAATCCAGTTCAGGAAGTCGTCCGTGGCTCGGTCGGTCGCGTCTCGTTCGATTAACCAGTCTAGAGACTCAATGGTCTTCTCTTGAGCCTGCCTCTGCGTGTCCTCGTCCTGCTGAGTGTACCAGATGCCTCCACCTATGGCTCCAAGCACGATCAGGAGCACTAGGAGCTTGCTGTAGCCCCAAAGCTTGCGGATCACGCCTTTGTTTTTACCTCGTTTCCCGGATGTCTTTCGTCTAGCCATAATTGTATGAACGAGGAAGAGAAAGCTGCTTCAGCTAGGAAGGCAATGAGAGAGGCGCTTGAATGCGCGCCGCGTAGCCTCCTTTCCCCTTTTACCAAGCTATAGCGTTTAACTCTAAATAAGTGCCATTACGTTCACCTCTTGGGCTTGTGTATCTTTAGATTTATCAACTAAGAAGTTTAGAGCAAGTAAAGCCATCTAATGAAAACATCCGAAAAAATACCAACCGAAATCGGTCGAATGATATCGATCGCAAGATCAAACTGCACCTCCCGGGAGCAGATCGAACGGAACTATTACGAAGGTGATTATGGAACAAAGCATCGTCTTACTGGCGGTATTGTGGCAACGCCTTACAAAATCGCTGAATACATGGTTCAATCATCGATTTTAACGTGGTGCACTCGAAATAATTGCAGTGTAGATGCTTTCTATGGAAAGAGTATCAGATGGTTGGATCCTAGCTCAGGAGCTGGTATTTTCCCTGCACTGATCATTAAAGAGTATATTAAGAATTCGACCACTTTAGATAGCCTTCCACGCATACATATCTGCGAGATCTCTGAAGAGGGTTTAATTGCGACTTTAGGATCAATAATAATAGAGCTATCTAGTTTATCGATAACTATTGAGGATTACTACCTTTCCGGGAAGTTGGAGGTCTTTTTGGGGGACACTCTGGAACTGTTCCCTGAACAGCAAGGATTGGGAGGCTTGAGGGATTCCTTCGATATCGTGATTGGGAATCCACCGTACGTGAGATCTCAGCGCCTGAGTGAAAGCTACAAGAAAACGCTTAAAAGCAGTTTTCCTTCAATCGCAAATAAATCTGCCGACTTGTATTTATATTTCTTTAGGAGTGCTTTATCCATTTTAAATAAAGGCGGTATATTAAATTTTATAACACCCGCAGGCTATTTGAAAGCTTCGCACGCGATGGGTTTGCGGGACAGCATGTATGGTCGTGCTCAATTCGATAGATTTTGCGATCTCGGAGAGATTTCACTTTTTGAGAATGCAAGTTTACACGCATGTATCTCTACTATCTGGAAAAGTGAGGAACGAATCAAAACGAAGTACATTTCACTATCGAGAGTTGAGGAGTTGAGCGATTTTTTTAATCATAAGCTCAAGTTTGAGCGACGAGAATTAAGGCTTTCGCCATCCAATAATTGGGCGTTCGTTCATTCTAACCATCAGAATACTTCCGTATCGAAAAGTGTAAATTTGAGGCCATTAGATGAACTGGGCTTCAAGATTTTTTCGGGAATAAGAACTGGTTGTACCAGAGCTTTTATTGTAGATGCGGAGGCTTATATGGGATTTAGCCTTAGTGCCCAAGATAGATGGATTCGTCCGATAATTATGCCTCGGAAGATCAATCGATGGAAGAGTACCGACAATTCTTCTTTCATAATTGTGATCCCAACTGGTGTTGAGTGTAATTGTTCTGAAGTCTTAGGATACCTTGAAAAATTTAAGGAGATCCTTGAGAGGCGCAACGAAGTCAGCAGTGGAAAGTGTAAGTGGTACCAACTTCGTTCTTGTAGCTATTACGATCTCCTGGATATGGAAAAGATTGTGTTTCCAGATATTTCCAGTACCCAGCGTTTCTCAATTTCACGAGCAGGTGAGTATGTCTCCGACGGATCATTTTTTATCCCAAGCTCTAATAAGCGACTTCTTGCACTGTTCAACAGCAATTACGCCCGGCAATACTTTATCTCGAATTGTCCAAGCGTGGGAAATCCCGAGGTTAAGGGGAGGCTTCGCTTTAAAAAAGAATATGTGAAGCGTTTTCCTGTGCCTACGGAAATTCTTGGTCAGTCCAAAATATGTATAGAGCTAGACCGCGAGTTAGATAATCTTTATTCTGGTGAATGTGATCTTGTTAAAGTCGAAAAAAGTATAAATGGATTGGTCGAACGCCTCTACCAACACTGAAATGTTTGAAACTACAAAAATATATAGACCGCTAAAAAGAAAGACTTTTCGATGTCTTGATCTGTTTTCTGGGTGCGGAGGAATCAGCTTAGGGTTCTTAATGGCTGGCGGGCAACCAGTAGGGGCAGTAGATTTTGATTCAGATTCAATCCACACCTTTCAACAGAATTTTCCTATGGCTACTGAAGTGGCCTGCTCCTCAATAAATAACTGGAAGCCAAATCTTAGGAAAGGTGACATAGATGTTGTTATAGGGGGGCCACCGTGCCAAGGCTTCTCCTTAGCACGTGGTTTGCGCTTTGTTGATGACCCTAGAAATTCTTTATATAAAGAGTTTGTGAGGGTTCTTGAAGGACTTAGGCCAAGATGGTTCGTAATGGAAAATGTGGAAGGTATTAAAAATATTGGTGGGGGTTCAATTTTCTCACAAATATTAGAGGATTTCGATTCGTGTGGTTACAGAGTAAGTGTCAAGGTCATCAATATGGCTAAATACGGTGTTCCACAAAAACGTAAGCGTGCTGTTTTCGTGGGGTACCGAAATGAAGAAGACTTTGAATGGCCAACTGAATTTTTCTCTGATAAACTTACTGGTCAAGAGGTAGATCTTTTTCAGGGTGCGCAACAGCCTTTCAATTCAGTAAATGCAGCTATTTCAGACTTACTAGGTCCGCTTGGGAACTACTTTTCGCATCGTGCGAATTCGCAGATGCGAGGCCCAAGAAACCGGGATGCGCATAATGAACCAGCATATACGCTAAGAGTTCGAGGGGACGAGTTCGCGCTCTGCGATGTTCCCGCTGTAGGTGCATTTATTCCCGGGCCTGCTCCTCAAGAATTGCCCTATAAGGGGTTGGTGCAAAATGAACTGCAGGAGTTACTCGCTGACTGTGCTCCCAGTTTTGCATATGCTGATAGAAAAAAAACAAAAGTCTTTAAAACTAAAAAACCTCCAAAGCTAATTGGGACTCGCAGGCTATTAATCCGAGAGCAAGCAAGGCTCCAAGCCTTTCCCGATTGGTTTCATTTTGCAGGGAGAACCGTATCCCAAGCAAAGCAGATTGGGAATGCAGTACCTCCACTATTTGCTTATCAACTGTTTAAACAGATCTTCGAGCATGAGACTTAAGCTGTGAGACTCTTTACCAGCTTAGCAGAGCACTCTATTAGATCTTTTTTTAGGGAAATAGAGTCAGCATGCCTTAAGTTTAGGTTAAGTGTAGTATCATAATTATTAGGATTTCCCTTTGAGGCACCGTTTACAAACATAGAGTATGGCTTTGATCGCCCCGGGCAAACCTTGAAAATGTCGTGATACCTTTCCATCTGCTTAAATGCGTGCTGAGTGCTCTTTGAAACGCTGCATTCAATAATCGCAGAGGTTGGAATTTCTTCTCCATTACCCTTTATTTGAAAGTCTTTAAGCGGTATCTCAATAGAATTACGAATTGATAGGCTTCCTTTTATAGATAGCGTACCGTTCGTGTAGCCGAAGTACATTTCATCATGGGAAACAGAGCTTCTACATTCTCCTTCACTCACGATTAGGTCAGGCCTTTCTGGATAAAAGGCATTGTCCATGAAATAAGCCATTATTTCATGGAAAGGATTACCTTCACGGAAAATGCTTAATTCTAGTCCAGATTTACAAGTTACTGTAACTTTAGGCGTCATTGCAGCCAAAAAACGATCTGAAATTGAGATACAGTCATCAGATGATCCCGCATGACCTGGTCGTGCACCATGATGAAGTGGTATTGAGTTCCTTAAGTAGAAAAAATGTGGCTTTTCTTTATATACTTTAGGTATGTTGACGTGATGGCCTTCTAACGCAAACGCATGGCACAATGCTAGTAAGGTTAACGCTTCTAACGCCTTTCCTGTCTTGAGCGTGTCCTTTCCCCAGTGTGAGTCGGCAATGCTTGAATCTAATAGTATTTGATCTGCAAAATCTGGATACAGATCTAACGATAGGAGTTTCAGATCTTCTTCTATTGATCTCATCACGTTTTGGAGAAAAGACTGAGTATTTTTTCGGGGTTAGACTCGGGTTTCCACCCGAATGCTTCCAAACAATTTAACGCATATTTAGGTGGTTCTGTATTTTCTTCCATATCAATAAACATCACTAGGGGAAGTCCTAGCTTTTCTTTGAATTTCCCTAAGAGATAGGTGTGCTTCAAAGTCAAACCCACGTATGCCTCTTCTTTGCAACGCCTGCTGAATTCCGCCTTGCTGAAAAACTTTGCTTTGAGCAGGCCAACGTTTTTTCCACTTCTATCCCTGACTACCTTTAAGTTTTGGTAAGCCAATACGCGAGCACTAGAAATTTCTGACTGATACCCCGTTAGGTCTATTTTCGCTTCTCTTGGGGTGACGACAGTGTAGCCATTATTCTCCAAGAATAATTGTATATAATCAAAACTAGGGCGTAATGCAGTACCATTTTTTGATTCAAACCATTTCGCCTGTGAAATGATGCCTTTCCCCCGGGATCGGAAAACCTTCTCGACCTCCATAACCGTAGCTATGCTGTTACTAGAAAGGTCTGTTGCAATTTGCTTGGTAATCTCGGCTATCTGAATTTGTGAGTGATCGCCACTGTAGAGATTGTGTTCAGTGATTCCAGTTACATCGCGATCCTGGACGTAATTTACTCCTTCGTCAGAGTGCATTCTTAAAAGCACGCGCCTTACAACTATTACACTTTTCTTCGGTAATCCCCAAAGTTTCTCTAATGCAAGGCTAAGGTCCTTAACCTTTACAATTGTGCTAAAAGTATCATCGCAAAATTTATCCCAGTCCAGCAGTGCGTCTATCGCAGAAACCAAAAATGGATTTTTCAATAGAACCTTCTTAGTTGTTTGAATGATTAGATCTTCTTCTGAGACACTTGTGGATTTGCTATGCACTACATCATTAACTCGACCTTTGATATTAAGACCTAGAGTTAAGGTTCCTCCAGAATTGTTAAATTCTGAAGAGCTCTTGATTAGCTGACTCTGCTGGTCTGCTAATTTATTTTTAGGCATTTTCAATTTCCACCACTCCATCAACGAATTAAGAGTGGCTGTCATCGCCCGCCCTAATTCTGTGCGTCTTTTAAGATGATCAATCAGCACAGTGTCTCTTTCCGCGGCAGTTCTAGTCGAACTTAGGCTGGTTTTTAATAAACTGAAGACGCTTTCTTGTGATTCGATATACAAGGATAAGTCGAAAGTCGCCTCTTTCATATCAGCAAACCATCCGTATGTGTAATCCTTCGCGCCAACGGTAAAATGTAGAGTTCTAAAATTGGTACCGCTAGCAGATAGATCCCTCCTTAAAGAGATTGCTTCAACAAGAGTTTCCCTGACCTCATAAGTCTTATTGGGTTCTCTAGCTTTAGTCTTATTGCCTTTATAACAAGTAGTTTGGCACCAGAGTCTGATCTCCTCGTTATTCGGTAATATTAATTTAAGATAGTGATCCCATATGTCATTCGCGATCTCTGATCGATGAGACTTTTGAGAGCTGATTGTATAAGAATGTATTAGCTGATTCTTAAATAAATCATCCGCGAAAAATCGCAAAATAGCGTCAACTAAGAACTCAGCACGCTGATTTCTTTGTGTAGCGAATGTCTGTACCCCCATTATTGAAGCCATGATTATTGGTTATATGCCTGAAATACGTAGGTCGATATAATTCAAAGGTGATCCACGATATTTTGGTAAAGGAGTGTTTCTGAAAATTGGCACAGTATAAAAATTCCCATCTAGAATTACTTACTTCTACGCTAATTACATGTAAAAGCGTGAATTTTTCTAATATTCTCACAATCAGCTAGATCCAACTAGGTTTTATAGTAACCACCGACCATAGCTAACCCCATAAGCAGTATCTTGCTCGACTCTTTAACTGCTCGAAAAGTCACCTCTGCAAATTTAGAAGGTGAAGGAGGATAAATTAAGCTAATAGCTAAAGAAAAGCCCGCCCGTCGGTAAGCTCTTCCGATTTCATATGACTCACGCCCAAGTCATATTACCGTCCTTGTCGCACCAACCGATGATCTCAAGGTGGTTCGTCAGGGCTATTTCCATTTCAGGCTCAGGCTCTCCGGGCGTTGAGATCGTCAGCTTCATTTCAACTGTGCCACTGGGCTCATCCCATCGAAACACGACGCGGTGAGACCTATCAGTGTCGCCGCCATGGTCATCCGCATAGCGTACCACGGTGCCCGGCGGGAATACTCTTTTCATTATCATAATAGGTATCCTGTTGATTGATTTGTACAGGTAAAGCAGGGAGTTTATTCAGATCCCCAAATGACTTGCTCCGGAGTGAACTCGACAAATGGCTCCTGTCCTAAGAGCAGCAACCTCTTGGCTTCCTCCAATTCCAGAAACTCAGCTCCGTCGTCACCGCCGAATGTCATTTGTTTCATCTCCCACCAGTCCTCATCGACAGATGGATTACAGCCTACGGCGTAGGCGATGAGTCCCGATTTTATAGGAGCTTCTTCCGCATTATCGTTGCCGATGATGTAGACGCCCTGATCTCCTACGATCATGATGCCGGGCGAGTTGTCTTCAGGACATCCCCAAGGTTCACCGGTATAGGGGACTTGATGCCCCGTTCCGTTTTCTACGGCAGCGATCACAGTGGCTACCTGCGCTTTCTCAAAATAGAGTTTCATAATATTTCCTTTCTTTGTTTGTAAGTGGGCACGAAAAAGCCCCCGCATCACTTGGATGGCGGGGGCTCTTTCGGCTCGTTTGTTCTTAGTTCTGCTGGCAGTAGGCATCAAGGACTCCGTGCAAGCGCATGCTGCGCTCAGGCAGCAGATCTACGCGCCCCTTGAAAACCTCACTAAAACCGTTATGAAGGCTCCACAGGTTACGAGGCCGGAACTCCGGATGCCGGGGCTGACGCCACTCTTGCAAGACTTTCGGGATATAGCTATTTGCGACCACACCCTTGTCAACGGATCGGATGACCAGATCATGTGCCTGCTGATTCGTGATCTGTTTACGGCGGTAGGCCATGATGCGAGCCTGCTGTTGCTCCCAATAACGATTCAGGCCGAGGACTGCATCATGGGTCATGCGGGGCAAGTCCTCCATAATCCGAGGCGTATGCTTGCGGGCGATTTGAATCTCGCCTGCGAAACATAAATTATCGCAGACAAGGACCTGTGAGCCGGCAACGACGCCAGCAGAGAAGCTCATATCGTCCGAATTTCTTACACCGACAATCTTATGCGTTTCATGTCCGGGATGGTTATTTGTGACCTGTAGCAGTCCGAAGTACCGCCCTTCATTATGGGAGAGCGCATGCGCTTGCTCCGAGATGATGAAGCCACGCTCAAGCAACGCCTTCTCCACGAGCTGTAGCAGCTTAAGATGCGGGATCGGTTGCCAAGTCTTCGTCGCCTTGGGCGTGTTGACCTGAGCGAGTTCTGCGCGGGAAACTGCGGAGGAACCACAGTGAAGTAATAGATTGCAACGCTTGGCTGGTGCCGGAGGTGCAACGGGATCGAGTGTATCGGTTATCATAATGTTGAAACAATTGTTTATGGTTTTAATGACAAAGGCTCACACCATTGAGATGTGAGCCTTTGACGGTTTGATGTGTTTATGAGTTAAACGAGACCAGCCTCAGCGAAGCTGTAGATCTCGGAATATGGGTCGCCGACTATGATATGCTCAATCATATCGATGCCCATTAGCTTTGACGCTTCGCGTAGGGTTCGTGTGACCTGTATATCCGCCCGACTAGGCGCGGTATCACCACTAGGATGATTGTGAGCAACGATGAAGCCACTCGCATTACACAGGATACAGGGACGTAGCACCTCACGAGGATTCACCAGACAGTTGCTGGCGGTTCCTTTAGAGGTGAGCACCCGCCCGAATGGCATGTTCTTCCGGTTAAGCGGAATGACGATAAACC
>PPCM01000476.1_pt1 | contig 35884 bp, 35 predicted proteins | sample 1555541 | NCBI WGS metagenome assembly PPCM01 (sample SAMN05284479, study PRJNA326546) | Marine sediment metagenome, whole genome shotgun sequencing project. | isolation source: marine sediment | place: Germany: Wadden Sea | collected 2012-09-05
ATCCTGCGGCGCAGATCATGGCGAAGAGTTCCAGCAGGTTTCCGAAGGCAGGGTTGGCAGCGTTTACGGAAGGATTTCCACTCATGGTCAGGGCCGCAACTCCGGCCATGGACAGGGCCAGTCCGGCCCACCCGGCTGGAGTCGTTTTTTCCTTGAAAAAGAATCCTGCCCCGGCTGAAACCATAAGCGGCAGTGATGCTGAAATCAGTCCGGCTTGCGTGGCGGTTGTGTAGGTCAGGGCGTATGATTCAAAAAGAAAATACAGGCAGGGCATGAACAGAGCCATAATTGCCAGTGCCACGCGGTCTTTTCCGTTTTTTACCGGACGGGCCAGTTTGGGCATGAACGGGGTCAGGATCAGGGTTGCAAAGCCGACGCGCATCCACATTACGGCCCACGGATTCAAAGTACCGACAAGATGTTTCATGGCAGCGAAAGAGCTGCCCCAAAGCAGCACTGCACCGAGTATTGCCAGTACGGGTAAAAAATTTGATGAATTATTCTGGTTCATGGGTATCTCCTTTGTTTTGAAAGTATCTGCTTGCACTTTGATGGTCTTGGAGAATATTGCTGTTCTCATTTTTCGGCTAAAATGTTCTTGGAGTGTTGTTGCCTATAATGTTAGGCCAAAGATATGACTGTTTGATGAGGTAATGGAAAAGGAGTTTAGATATGCCATTCGCTGTATGGAAAGACAGCTATAGTCTTGGCGATGAGTTGATTGATGAGCAACATAAGTCACTGATTGCAATGCTTAATGATTTAGCTGAGGCCGAGGCGGAAGATGCCGCTGAGGCGGCCTATACCTGTCTCAGCCGCATGGGGAACTATGCACGGGAGCATTTTCGGGCGGAAGAAGCTCTCATGCGCGAGAAAGGTTACCCGGATCTGGCTAAGCATATTGCTGAGCATACTGAATTTATCAATAAAGTTGTTGAGTATCAGGATGCGGTGTTCAACAAATACGTACCGTTTCAGGATATGCTGGAGTTCTTGAATAACTGGCTGGTCGGTCACATTATTACCAGTGACCAGAAGTACATGGATTATATCCGCAGTCTTTAGATATTGGTGTATTGGGTTGGAGTTGCCCCTGTGTAGCGGCGGAAAGTGTTGGTAAAGTGGCTCTGGTCGGAAAAACCGCTTTGCAGGGCAGTTTCAGCGAAAGGCATCCCGGAGCGGAGCAGTTTTTTGGCGTGCTCTATTCGCAGTTGCAGATGGTAGCTGTGTGGAGGGAGTCCGGTAGCTTCCCTGAAAACACGCAGCAGGTGGTAGCGGGAAAGTCCGGTCGCCTGCGCCAGTTCTTCCAGTGATACTTTTTCAGAAAGATTTGCCCCGAGATAGTCGCGGGCTTTTTTTACGGCTAAAGGTTCTTTTGTTTTCGGGACCTTCGACTGCGTTTCGCAGTGTCGGGTCAAAAGAGCTGCCGCAGCACGGGCCAGCGCGGTATCAACAGCCAGCCTGCTTTTAAGGCCGGATGCTGCGTAGTTCAGTTCAGTCAGGGTTCCGCTGGTTAATTTATCTTTCGTCACCACGGACCTGAATTCAGGCAGTCCATCATTTTCATTCAAGTCACGAAGGGCTTTTTCAAACAGTTGATTGTCAAAGCTGAAGACCCTGTAGGTGATGCGGGTGTCTGAATCAGTTATGACTCCTGAGTGAACCAGCCCGGGATTGAATAGGGCGATTTCTCCTCCGCGCACAAAAGAACTTCCCGAACCGGGCTGGCGGCAATAGCAGCCGCCTGCCTCCATAACGCCGACAGAATGAAATCCGTGAGTATGGTTGGGGAAGGAATGGTTGGAATCAATGACTTCCTGAATCTCAAGCCCCTCTATTGCAGGGGGGCGCAGATATCTGATTGTCCCTTTTTTCATAATTTTTACCACGCAGCAAAAGCTTTGCATAAACGTCCTTGGAAGACAAGCTAACCAGCATCGCGCGGACTGTCTTGTAAAATATTGCTCCTTTAGTTTAGACTGTATTGCGTAAAATTATAATATGGACAGCTTGCGCGGAAAATATATTTTGTTTTTAATTGATTGAGCATTAAACCTTTGAGGAAGCTGTCATGGGCAGGACCGTTTTTACTGAAAAAGTAATTGAAGTGATCAAGGCTATTCCGGAGGGAAAGGTCTGCTCCTACGGCAGGGTCGCCGCACTGGCCGGGAATTCCCGTGGTGCGCGGCAGGTTGTGCGCATTCTGCACAGCAGCGGTGAAAAGGAACAATTGCCGTGGCAGAGGGTGGTCAACAGAGAAGGCTGCATTTCATTAAAAAAAAGTCAGGGCTACGAAAGACAGCGCGAATTGTTGGAAAAGGAAGGCGTTGAATTCGATTTTGATGGACGCATAGATCTTGAGACCTATCTCTGGTGTCCTTAGTGATCAACCTGTCCGGCTGAAAACAGCATGGAGGATTTCATGAGTAATATTTCCATACCTGATTTGAAGATGAATGACGGCAATTCCATCCCTGCGCTGGGATTCGGAACATACAAGCTTAATGGTTCTGCCGGTGTGGAAGCCATGGTCAACGCTTTGAAGGCAGGCTACAGGCTGCTGGACTCAGCTTTCAAGTATGAGAATGAAGGGGCAGTCGGTGAAGCCATCCGGCGCAGCGGTGTGCCCCGTGAAGAAATTCTGGTTACTTCCAAGGTCCCCGGACTGCGCCACCGCTACAATGAAGCCCTTTATTCCGTGGAGGAGTCCCTCTACCGGGCCGGGCTTGATTACTATGATTTCTACCTCATCCATTGGCCCAACCCCAGTCAGGACCTCTATGTGGAAGCATGGCAGGCTTTGATCGAAGCCCGGAAGAGGGGGCTGGTCCGTTCAATCGGTTGCAGCAACTTCCTGCCGGAGCACATGCAGCGGTTGATTGATGAAACCGGTGTGACTCCGGCGGTGAACCAGATTGAGCTGCATCCGTATTTCATCCAGAAGGAACAGCGCGGCTGGCATGATGAGCACGGAATTATTACCCAGTCATGGAGTCCGCTGGGCCGTGATAATTCCGCCATGCATGAATTGTTGATCCACGACATCGCTGCCGCTCACGGAAAGAGTGCGGCACAGGTGATTTTGCGCTGGCACGTACAGCTTGGCGCGCTGCCCATCCCCAAGGCAACTTCTCCGGCCCGGCAGCAGGAGAACCTGAGTGTTTTTGATTTTGAACTCAGTAGCGATGATATGGCTGCGATCAACAGTCTGGACAGGCCTGATGGAAGGCGGAAGGACCAGCATCCGGCTTATTACGAAGAATATTAGTAAAGAAAAATCCCGGAACGTTATCGATCGTTCCGGGATTTTATTTTAGGCTGATTCCTGTTGCTTATTCAGCTTTCAGATCTTCTACAATCTGTTGCATTTCAGCCACCTGCTCGGCAAGCGAATCCAGTGCCATGGCGAATTCCCTCGCGCCGTTGGCTGTTTCTGATGTGATGCGGCTGATTTCTTCCACAGAATTATTAATTTCTTCAGACGTGGCTGACTGTTCTTCCGCTGCGGTTGCGATGCTCTGAATCTGAACGGTGCTTTCTTCTGCGCCTGTTACGATCTCCTTTAAAACCATACCGGATCTTTCCGAGAAGTCATTGGCGTCTTCGATACGTTGGTTGACCGTTTCCATGGAGCGGATATTTTCCCCGGCAACCCGTTGAATGGCACCGATAGAGTCTGATACCTCGCCTGTTGCTGTCATGGTTTTTTCAGCAAGTTTGCGGACTTCGTCGGCCACAACAGCGAACCCGCGTCCGGCTTCCCCTGCGCGGGCTGCTTCAATGGCAGCATTCAGAGCCAGCAGGTTGGTCTGGTCGGCAATGTCGGTAATCACGCCGATTATGGCTTCGGTTCCCTTGGCCTGATTATCCAGCTCTTCCATGTTGGCTTTGAGGTTGTTTACTTCTGTTACGGTCTGGTCCAGTGCATTTTTTGATTTTTCAACAACAGTAGCTCCGGCGTTGGCTTTTTCATGTGCTTCGGTGCTTTCGCCCGCTGCGTCGGCTGCGTTACGGGCAATTTCCAGTACTGTGGCGTTCATTTCCTCCATGGCTGTTGCTGTGGAAGCGATGCGGTCACTCTGTTTTTCTGAACCGTCAAGCATTGCGGAGGATTGAACGGACATCTGTTCCGAGGCTGAGACAATCCGTTCCAGTATGATTTCAACCCTGTTGGCAGCGAGGCGAAGACCTTCTGCGCGGGCCATGTCTGCTTTGATGCGTGCTTTTTCCGCTTCGGCTGTAGCCTCACGTGCTTTTGCGGACTCTTCTTCCGCTTTATGGGTTTCGTTTTCAGCTTTGCGGATTGTTTTTTTCAATTCCCCGACCATGGCACGCATGGATTCCGCCATATGTCCGATTTCGTCTGTCTGGTTGATATCAAGATCCGCATCAAGGTCGCCATCAGCTACTTTGGCAGTATAGGCGGCAGTTTTTAGAATGGGTTTGCTGATCAGCGCGGCGAGCATGAAGAGTATCACCAGCAAAATAATGATGGATACAGCACTGATGATCAGGCTGTTGTGGGCAATGGCGTTGGCCTGCGCTTCAACCTTATCCATGGGAATGACCATCGCGATGGACCACGGATAAGAAGTTTTACCGACTTTGATGGGAGCGTAGGTGATGTATTGTTTTTCCCCTGATTCTGACTTTGCTACATAGGAGTATGTACGCCCTTTTTTGATGGCGGAAAGCACTTCATGCCTGTTTCCGTCTTTGATTACATCATTCAGGTTTTTAGCCTGTAGCTCATCATCCGGGTGGGCAACGATATTACCTTTGTTGGTAACAAGAAAAGCGTAGCCGGTTTCGAACGGTTTAATGGCAAGGATGGTTTCCTGAAGGTCGTTAAGATAGAAGTCTACGCCGACCACACCGATATTGCGGCCGTTCTTTTTGATGGGAATCCCGGTGGATGCCACCCAGAAGGTCTTGCCCTGCACGGTCCAGGGGTACGGCTCGGTAACGGTTTCCACGTTCCCGGACATTGGGTTCTGGAACCAGCCTACATTTGATACGTCTTTGTTGCCCACAAATAGTTCGGCGATGCGGCCCCCTTCGCGGTGGTACCAGTTGCGGTAGGCCCCCTTATATTTGTCAGTGTATTCGTCTTCCCGGCCATCATAAACGTCCGGGGGAAAAGCACACCAGGAACCGGCCAGGCCGGGATGTTTTTCCAGTACCTTGATCAATGCCGAGTCAAGGTACTCTCGATCCGGGATTGTCTTATAGTTCGCGCCTTCCTCAAACATGATGGCCAGTGTTCTGGTGACAGTCAGTGCCTTGCCCATGGTTTCCGAGATTTCGTTGCCGTAACCTCTGGCGATGTGTTCTGCTGCTTCGCTGGCCTGTTTCACGGCCATTCTTTTTGCCTGATAGGTTGTTACCCATGTGCTTGTGGTCAATATCAGTCCTACAATGCAGAATGTGGGTATGATAATTTTAGTCTTTAGGCTCCAGTTTTTAAAACTCATGTCAGCACCCCTTTTTTGTGACATTTTTGGCGTTTTTCAAGACCTTTATGTCGTGTTTTTGTTATTTATTACAGGTGTTTAGATTTTATTGTTGTTTCAACAATGTCAGGAAAAAAGTAAAGGGGATTAAATGAAAAAATTAAAAAATATTTATAGATGTCGGTCAGGCAGAAAAAGAAAGGGCCGCATTATATAATGCGGCCCCCGGTTCAATCTTATAGTTTAGTCAGTTATTCATCTTTCAGGTCTTCCACGATCTTTTGCATTTCTGCCACCTGTTCGGCTAGGGATTCAAGCGCCATGGCGAATTCCCTTGCTCCGTCAGCTGTTTCCGCTGTGATACGGCTGATCTCTTCTACAGATGAGTTGATCTCTTCGGAAGTGGCAGACTGTTCTTCAGCTGCAGTAGCAATACTTTGAATCTGGACGGCACTTTCTTCGGCTCCACTTACAATTTCTTTCAAAACTTCACCGGAGCTTTCAGAGAACTCATTGGCGTCTTCAATGCGTTTGTAGACCGTTTCCATAGATCTGATATTCTCCCCGGCAACTTTTTGGATCGCGCCGATGGAATTGGATACCTCTCCGGTTGCAGTCATGGTTTTCTCTGCCAGTTTACGGACTTCATCAGCAACAACTGCAAAGCCGCGCCCGGCTTCCCCTGCTCTTGCCGCTTCAATGGCAGCGTTGAGTGCCAGCAGGTTGGTCTGGTCGGCGATATCGGTGATGACTCCGATAATGGCTTCAGTGCCCTTAGCCTGCTTGTCCAGTTCTTCCATATTACCTTTGAGGTTGTTGACTTCATTAACCGTCTGACCGAGTGCTGATTTTGATTCTTCCACGACGGAAGCGCCATTTTTTGCTTTGTCCTGCGCTTCTGTACTTGCTTCAGCTGCATCCCCGGCGTTGCGGGCGATTTCAAGTACTGTGGCATTCATTTCTTCCATAGCTGTGGCTGTGGAGGCAATGCGGTCGCTCTGAATCTCCGCACCTTGGAGCATTTCATTTGATTGGACAGACATTTGCTCGGATGCTGAGACTACCCGTTCAAGTACCATCTCAACTCTGCCTGCTGCGTGGTGCAGCCCTTCTGCCCGGGCCATATCCGCTTTTTCGCGGGCCTTTTCAGCTTCAGCAGTAGCCTCGCGTGCTTTTGCTGATTCATCTTCGGCTTTGCGGGTTTCATCTTCAGCTTTGAGGATGGTATTTTTTAATTCTTTGACCATGGCGCGCAGTGAATCCGCCATGCGTCCGATCTCATCTTTCTGGTAAATGGCGAGGTCGGCATCAAGGTCGCCCTCGGCAACTTTAGCCGTATAATCTGCTGTTTTGAGGATGGGCTTACTGATCAGTCCGGCTAGCATGAAAAGGATAGCCAGCAGGACAATAATAGCTGCAACACTGACGATCATACTGTTTTGAGCTATGGCATTGGCCTGTGCTTCAACTTTATCCATGGGAATAACCAGCGCGATTGACCACGGGAACGAAGTTTTACCAACTGTGATCGGCGTGTAGGTTACGTATTCCCGCTTCCCGGTTTTGGGAGAAGTGGATATGAACGAGTAGTTACGACCGTTATTTACGGCATTGAGGACTTCAGACCTGTTTTCCTCGCGCATGACGTCGGCAAGGTTCTTTGCTTGAAAATCCGGGTTTGGGTGGGCAACAATTGTACCCTGATTGGTGACGAGACAGGCATAACCGGTCTCAAAGGGTTTAATCTTCAGGACGGTATCAAGCAGATCATTGAGATAGAAGTCTACGCCGACAATACCGATGTTACGGCCTTTCTTTTTTACCGGATAACCGGTGGAGCAGAGCCAGAAGGTTTTACCGTCTACTTCCCAGGGATAGGGCTCCGAAATAGTTTCCACATTACCGGCCATTGGTTTTTCAAACCATGCCTGTCCGGTGAGATCCTCATCGCCTACATAGGAAGCTGCAATTTTGCCACCGTCACGGTAGTACCAGTTACGGTAAGCTCCTTTGTACTTTTCCATGTATTCTTCTTCCCGGTCATCATAGCTCGTTTTACCGGGAAAGGTGCACCATGAACCGGAAAGACCGGGATGGCGTTTGAGCACTTCGATCAGAACTGCGTCGAGCGCTTCGCGGTCGGGAGTATACTTATAGTTGGCACCGACTTCAAACATTGCGGCCAGAGTTCTTGTTACAGTGAGAGCTTTTCCAAGAGTTTTAGAAATTTCATTGCTGTAACCCGTTGCTTCAATATCGGCAGCGTGAATCGCTTGTTTCACGGCCATATCTTTGGCCTGATCGGTCATTACCCAAGTACTCGTAGCTAAAATCAATGCCACTACGCAGAATGTGGGTATGATAATTTTGTTTTTTAGACTCCAGTCCCTGAAATTCATAGCATCCTCCCGCTCTTAATAAGTAACATCAGTACCAATAGAGAATTCTGTCCCCGCATTAACCGCACAGGAAGGGACAGAATGACTTACTTATCGGAATATATAGCATTAAACTTGACGGTAATGTAAAGAAAAGTCTTACAAAAATATGGTTTTGGAAGCGGGGCGTTCCGCTGTCGCAGCCAAGAATCCTTTTCTTTCTACAACAGATCTATGAGTCTTTGTTGTTTTTCAGTAAGCTGGGGAAATAAAACTGGCCGCATCTCAAAGCTGCGCCCAGTTTTATTTCTGTCTGACTAAAGGAAGCATTCAGGCTCCTTGCGGTCGGTGAACAAGGTGTTGATCCGTCCTTGTGCATCTTTAACCGGGCTGGGCTTCATTGTCCTTGCATGTTGCGGGCACTTTTTTATGCAGGCACAACAGGTGATACATTTATGAATGTCGATGCTTGAGCTGTCAGCAGGGGCGATAGCTGCCATGGGACATATCTCAGCGCAAAGCCCGCAAGCCGTGCATTGCTCGCCAACTGCAATGAAATCAACATTCCATAACTCTGTAATCCCGCCATAGGGGAAGTTGCCGGGGATATCCAGTTCCGTAAATTCTGTTGAGTCTACGACGGATTCGATTTTGTCCCGGATATCTCGGCCGAATTTTATAGCCGTACTTTTGTCTTTTTGGTCAGGACGTCCCAATGAAGGAGTGCTGTCATCTGAAAAGGAGTGTTCTCCTATGAATGCACCTCCGGCAACAACCGCTGCGCCTTGTCCGGCAAGAATTTTCGTGAGTTCACGAAGTGCATCCTCATAAGCGCGGTTGCCATAAACGACCACGCAGACTGTCGGGGTCACATTTGCTTCGATCATAGACAGCCATTCTCCCAGCAGGGCTGGAACACGTCCCATGTATACGGGCACACCGATAACCAAAAGTTCATCCTTACCTGTGTGCAACTGTTGTTTGCGTGCCTCCGGGCCTGTTACATCCAGAAGTTTTACAGGTGCGCCGTCAAAGCCGGCAACGATTTTATGTACTACCTGCTTTGTGGTTTCTGTCGGGGAAAAATATGCTGCTGTTATTGAATTGATTTTCATTTGTTTGCTCCGCAATGTTTTAGAAGAATAGAAATTGTTTCGTTACGTGTCGTAACGTAACGAAACTTGCCAATTCATGTCAAGCATGGCAGAAGGGGTAAAAAATAGAGGTGAAAATGACAAAGGCAAAGACCGGTCGGCCCAGAAGTGAAAAAGCTCGTGAGGCTGTCCTTGCTGCAACGCGAGAGCTTTTAAGTGAAAATGAGGGCGGTGCTTTGAGTATCGAAGCCATTGCCCGGCGGGGTAAGGTTGGTAAGCCGACCATTTACCGCTGGTGGCCTTCGATAGCGGATATTGTTCTGGAAGCCATGTTGCACGAGGCAGACGAAAGTATCCCGGTTCCCGAGTCAGCACCCCTTGCTGATTCTCTTAGGTGTTTTTTAAGGGATTCCATGCAATCTCTAAATGACGGAGCAGGTGTTCATCTGAGATTTTTGATGGCCCATGCGCAAAAAGATACTGAGTTTCGGGACAGGTTTCGGGAGAAATTTGTGTCTAAGCGGCGTGCTGTATTGCGGTCTGTTTTTGAACAGGCTGATACGGAAGGGCGGTCTTTGGATGCAGGAAAACTGGATCTGTCAGTGGATGTCGTTTTCGGTGCCATGTGGTATCGGTTGCTGACTGGTCACGGTCCGCTTGATGAAAAATTTGCGGATGAGTTGGCTGAACTTGCGGCGGTTTTTTACGGGAGAGGATAATATTAAGTTGTCCATGGAAGCAGGGGCTACTTTGAGACTTTCCCCCAAAACAGAAAAAGCCACCAATCTTACGATTGATGGCTTCTCCGCGAAAAGTTGTTGTCTGGTTATTGCTAGATTCTGGCAACTGTCCATCCGTATGCTATCGGGAGTGTTTCGATGTTGAAGACACCTTTTTCGGAGCATATTGGCATCAAAGAGTTTTTCGTCCTGATACCGAGGTTCATCAGCATTGTCTTGCCTGTTCCGCCTCTGTCGTTCGCAAGTCTTCCGAGTTCCAGAAATAATATGAAATGTTTGGTATACTCAGTGTCGAGCAGAGCATTATAGAAATCTCGTATGTCCTCTTTGACGCACATTTGTGCTCCGGTTAGCCCGGCGATTGTCCCAGCTGCCTTCTGGGAAAATTTTTGGGGCAACCCGTTGACCTTTGTTCTGGCTTTGCATTCATCCTCTTCATTTTCGGGAACTTTCTCGTAGTCTTTGGCTTCAATCAGGTACAGTGTTTTCTTGTCGGGGTCTAAGAGGATAAGATCAACACTACATATTCCTTGAATCCTCTTGAATTCATTCTGCCAGTCTGTTTCGTCGTAAACGCTGTATTTCCAATTGGCTGGAAAGCTAAATTCAAGAGTTCTGTCGATAATAACCCTAGTCATCGACGTACTCCAGCGAAAGGTAGCGATCCGTTTGCTCGAGCTCCTCCTCAAGCGATTGAATATGGTCAATATTTTCAATGGAATCTCCCTGACTAACTTCGACTCCTGTCGGAGTTTCGGAAAGTCCGAAGAAGCGCAGGGGGGTAGATTTATTTTTGCTGAGTATATCCAGTTCGCGCATGAGGAACAGGCTGTGTGTGGCAACAACAACCTGTATGCCGTAGTCGGCAAGGCTGGTCATGGCTTTTGCCACCAGCTTGAGGAGCTGTGGGTTCAGGTTGCTTTCCGGTTCATCCCAGAAGAGAGTACTCCCTTTCACCAGCGAACCGTTACGCAGCAGGTGTGCAAGCATACCGACCTTGCACAGACCTTCCGCAACAAGCGGGGCTTCCAGTTCACCTATAGATTCTTTTTCAAAGTAGAACTGGCTGTTCTTTTCAACGAACTTGCCGCCACCAAAGACATCTTCTTCAATGGTCAGGAGTATGTCTGAAATTTCTGCAAGCCTTTTGCCTTTTAGCGGTCTTCTACCGAGGGCTTTGGCAAGGTCATGATATGTTCCATCAAAGGATAATTCCCGGTCTTCGATCGCTTGAGCTAAGCCGGGGTAGATAGAAAGTATTTCTTTTGGGGGTATGTATGTTGGTTGGGCATAAATTCCGATTGTACCCATAGCAGTTTTGTATGCAAGAGTCTCTGGCTCATCGGAAGGAATAAAAGTAGTAGCAGATTCAACAATATCACCGTTGATGGCTGAAATTGTAGCCTTAAGTTCTATATCAGAAGCTGTTTGCGGCTGTCTGATCAAATGATGCAAATTGTTGAGGCTAATATTAAATGAGTAGATAATTTTTGCTAAAAAGAAATGATTTGGGTCTGTCTTAATCTCTTTGGCTTTACTGAATAAAAAAGAATACCCAACCTTCAACAAATGACTTTTACCGACACCATTCCTGCCGATGATGACGTTTATTCCTTTGGAAAAGTTCAGTTCAGCTTTCGAGAAAGCGGTGAAGTTGGTAAGAGTCAAATTTTTCAGCATAATATACTCCCGTTCATTCTTGACGGCATCTTAGAGAATAAAGTTATATTTGATAAGTAAAATATGGGAAGAATTAGGATGATGGTTTTCTTTGTGAGTGTGGATATGCCCTAATTTCCCCCCAAAACAGAAAAAGCCACCAATCTTACGATTGATGGCTTCTCCGCGAAAAATGGCGGAGCCGACGAGACTCGAACTCGCGGCCTCCGGCGTGACAGGCCGGCGTTATAACCAGCTTAACTACGGCTCCGCATATATATTAAACGTGTTAAGCAACGTTTAGTATCTGAGGTGGTAGGCGGAACAGGGCTCGAACCTGTGACCCTCGGCTTGTAAGGCCGATGCTCTCCCAACTGAGCTATCCGCCCCCAGTGAGGAGATGTTCTAAAGACACTCGCTCAAGTTGTCAACACAAAAAATGAAAAAACATGGAAAAATTTATTCAAGTACCCATTTTTTTGCATTTTCGCGCTCCTCAGGGCTGAAATGGCGAATTTCTATGGACGAAAAAATCTTGTCGCTGATCTTTGCCAGTGGTTCGTGCCACTTGCTTTCCGAGACGACTGCTTTCTTGGAGAACCTTTTCAGGTTGGGCAGGGCGAACTTAAGGTCGGTAAGCAGGGCATCAATGCTGATCCCCTTCATTTCGACAACTTCCACATAAATAGCGATCCGCTCAAAGCTCTGCATTTTCTCTTCACATACTGCTATCATTTTCTTCATATCTTCGTCTTGGATTTTACCCAGAACCTTGAGACCGAGTACGTTGGGGCCGATGTCGATGATTTCCAGCATGTCATACTCCTGCTTTTTTTATTTTTGGATGTTTATTTCCGGTAAGGATATTGTAAATATGGTTCCTTTGCCTTCTGTTGATTCAAATGTAATCTGACCTTTAAGGTACTTTTCCACCAGCAGCTTCATGCTGTAGGTTCCTATTCCCCGTCCTTCCTCTTTGGTAGTGAAAGAGCGTTTGAATACCTGCCGCTGAATTTTGGTTGGCATCACATAACTGTTGTGTCCCCAGAAAACGATTGAGTCAGGGGTTTTACGGCTGCCTATAGTGATGGTTTCGCCTTGAATGGATGCTTCGAGGGCGTTTTTGACAATGTTTCCCAGAATTCGGGTAAGGATGGTTGAATCTGTGTGGAACATAAAATTTTCACTATGTTCTGAAATGGAAATCTGGCGGTTTTCGCATAGAGGGTGTTCTGTGTATATATCCCAGATCCGGGTCAGAATTTCATTGGATGAAGCTGGCTGAACGTTTAATTTAAGTGTCCCTTCTTCAGCTTTTGTGAAATCTTTTTGGGCTTGAATTTCCTCTGTCATCTGGGTGATTGCGCGGTTGATTTTATGGCACTGGCTGCTTGTATATTCTGAGATGGAAGACTTGGAAAGCATTTGTGAGGCGTACTTCACTCCGGTGGCGATGTTGAGAATATCATGGAAGAACATGTGCTCAAGGTTTTTTCTTCGTTTTTCATGGCTGATGTCGATAACGGTGAAGATGACCAGATTGTGGTTGTCGAATTCAAATGGTGAAGTAAAAACCTGTAGATCAAGCGCTTCGTCATAATCAGGGGCGTGCCGAAGAATGCGGCATTCCTCAGTGTGTGTGGCTCCTCGCAGAGATTTTATGATGGAGACCGCCGCGCCGCAATCCCGGCAGAACAGGCTGGTTCCGCAACCGCCTTCGGTGATGTGGGAATGGATGCAGCCCAATGCTTCTCCGGGGCGCATGCCAACAGCTTCCTTTGCTGATTTACATTTGGATATCGATTTGAAAACCGCATTGCAAAAAAGAACCTGCCTGTGCTGATTGATTATTGTCATCGGGACAGGCACAGCATCCAGAGCGGCAATCATGGGAGATTGCAGAATCTTTTCAGACAGACGTATAATGTCTGCTTGCGGAGTTCTCTCTGCTGGGGCAAAATCAGTCGGCAGAGCCATTGGGAACCTCTTAGGCGTTCTTTTAGTCTGGTTACAGTTCTGAATAATTAATAGCTTATTTTAGAGCTTCTGAAAACAGCTTCCTTTCACAGTCTGAAACAATGTTGTTTGGGGTTGCTTAAGATAAATTGCAACTGGAGTTGTTGGTATGAGCGGAAAAGCAGAGGCTTTCACAAAAAAAATGGTCGATATTCTTAATTCAGGTGCATTGAATCTGGCTATGGGTATCGGATATGAGGCAGGTCTTTTTGAGGCCTTGTCACGTATGGGGGGGCCGGCGTCATGTGCTGAAATTGCTGCTGAATCCAGAGTTAACGAGCGCTATTTGCTTGAATGGTTGAGTGTCATGACCTGCGGTGAAATTGTTGAATTCCATGCTGGTTCGGATGGTTCTGAACTATTTGAATTGCCGCAGGAGTATATCCCGTTTCTTTGCCAGAGTGGGGGTAACTCAAACCTTGGAGTTTACACTCAGGAAATTCCCCTGCTCACTGATTGCGCGAGGCAGGGTGTACTGGAAGGCATGAAAAGCGGGGATGGTATCCCCTATGAACGCTATCCGAAGTTCTACGATTTCATGGAAGAACTGGCGGACGCCAAGCACCGTGGCGTGCTGGTGAGTACTTTTCTTCCCTCGGTCATGGATGGGGAAATGGTCCGTCGTTTGGAAAAAGGAATCTCCGTTTGCGATATAGGTTGTGCTGAGGGTGTGGCTCTTGAGGTTATGGCTGAGGCCTTCCCTCAATCGTTGTTTACCGGGACAGACATTTCGGAACAGTCGCTGGAAAACGGACGTAAACGGGTAGCCGGGAATGGGGTGACTAATATTACATTTCAGCTTCAGGACGCTGCCGGAGATACTGTTGAACCGGAACAATTTGATTACATTACGGCCTTTGATTCCATCCATGATCAGACCCGGCCCTTCAAGGCTTTGCAGAATATCCATAAGCAGCTTAAGCCCGGCGGGATCTTTTCCATGATCGATATCAAAGCAAGTTCTTCTATTGCCGGAAACGTGGATCATCCCATGGGTTCTTTTCTTTATACGGTCAGTCTGATGCATTGTATGCCCGTGGGGCTGGTTGACGGTGGTACCGGGTTGGGGATGATGTGGGGCCGCGAGAAAGCTGTCTCCATGTGCAAGGAAGCCGGATTCAGCAGGGTTGCGGTGGTAGATATTCCTGAAGACGGATTTAACAGCCATTATCTGTGTTTTAAATAGTTGTCTTAGCTATCCGTTTCACCTGTACGGCTCATTGACAGCTGGTTGGTTGTAATATATCCCTGAATTTGAAAATGAAAGTCAATGTTGTTTAGTTCACTTTCATTCAATAATCATCCGTACCGGAGGCAGTCATACTTCAGGCTTGAAGGCTGACTGGGGGAGTATATATGAATCAAATGATCGACACGCGCATGTTTTTTCCTGAGCAGGAATTGCGTGTGGTTCATAGCATCAGCGGGCGTATACGTTTACGCAGCAGGCTGTTCAGAGCTGCAGAATTGAACCCGGATTATGTCGAGGCCCATGTTACTTCCCTTCCGGGAATATTGCAGGTTCGGGTAAATACAAAGTGCGGAAGCCTCATCGTTCGCCACGATGGACTTGATAATATTTTTGATGAGCTGTTCCATGCTTTGAATACTTTACCGGCTGAAGCCTTTGTTGCCGACAGGAAGAGAAGAGTCCCTATCGCTCGAAGTGCTGTCGGAACCCATTTATTGCTGGTGCTTGCCACGCCTGTTCTGCCTCCGATTCTAAAATTACATGTTGCCTTATGGGTGGCCCTCCCGGTTATCTGGGATGGGGCTAAGAATCTGTTCTCACACGGAATTACGGCTAAATCCCTTGACGGGGTCAGTATGGTCCTGTGTCTGGCACTCAAGAATTATGCGACCGTATCGGTTATCGGTTTCATGCGTATTCTGGGAGATTTCCTCAAGCAGAGTAACGACACCCGTTCCAATAAGCTTTTGGCCGAACTTTTGCGCAGCCGGAAGAAAGCGGTCTGGATTGAGCGGGACGGAGTTGAATTTGAAATTCCTTTTGACAGTGTGCAGCGCGGGGATGTTGCAGTATTTGGGACCGGAGAGCTTATTGCCGTGGATGGTGAGGTGCTTAGCGGGTCTGCAGTGGTTAATAAAAGTATGATCACCGGGGAATCTATTCCTGTCAGTCTGGAAAAGGGCATTCTCGTTGTTTCCGGTTCGGTGGTGGAAAGCGGGCGCGTCCGCGTCCGGGCAGATAAAGTTGGAACGCATACATCGATTTACCGCATCAACCGTTTTCTGGAACAGACTATTCAGGATAAATCCCTACCGGAGATAAAGGGTGAGCAGCTGGCTGACAGATTGGTTCCGATCACTCTCGGACTGAGCGGAGCGACCTATGCTTTGACCGGTGATCTATCCAGAACTGCGTCCATGGCTTCCATTGACTACGTCTGCTCGGTAAAATTTCCGGCATGCTTTTCTGTGAAGAGCAGCATTTATGCTGCCGGGCGTTCCGGCCTGTTGCTGACCGGGGGGCATGCTCTCGACGCATTGGCCAGGGTGGATGTCGTGGTTTTCGATAAAACCGGGACTCTGACCAGAAACCGGATGCAGGTTACAGACATCGAACCTGTCGACGCATGGAGCAAAGAACAGTTGCTCAATCTTGCCGCCCGCATTGAGCAGCATTACGAGCATCCCTTGGCCCGGGCCGTGGTTGAGGAGGCTCTTGCCAGAGGTCTGGAACTTGATGCGGTCAGCGATGTTGAGTTTGTTGTTTCCCGTGGTGTCCGGGCGGTGGTCGACGGTTTTGAGGCTATGGTCGGCAGCAGAAGTTTTGTGTTGGCAGAGGAAGATGTGTATTGCCGGGCTGCTGATGTGTTGGCCGCTGAGTTGCGTGCGCAGGGTAAGATTGTGCTTTATGTGACCCAGAATGGGGTTGTGCGTGGTCTTATCGCTATGCGGGATACGGTTAGGCCGGAATCAGCAGAAGTCATTGCTGAGCTTAAGCGTAGCGGCATAAAAAGAGTTGTAGTGCTTACCGGGGACCACCGTAAGACAGCATGCAAGTTTAAGGAGCGGATCGCGGGAATAGATGAGATTCATTGGGAACTGAAGCCGGAAGATAAAGCCCGCATTGTGCAGGATTTGAAGGCGAAGGGAGCTACGGTTGCCGTGGTCGGTGACGGTGTTAATGATGCTCCGGCTCTGGTTGCAGCGGATCTGGGGATTTGTATGGGGCATGGCGGTGAGTTGGTCCGCTTGAGCGCTCAGGGTGTGATTCTGAATAATGATTTGCGTGCTCTTTGTGCCGCACGTCGAATTTCGTTACGCCAGCACAGAATTCTGGATCATTGCTATCGTCAGGGAGCGGTGTTCAATACCTGTCTGCTGGCGTTGGCTTTTACCGGTTGGCTGGCGCCCCTTGCGGCTACAGTGTTGCATAACCTGAACACATTCGGATTGATCGGCTATTCCGTGCGCAGCGCCGGGAAGCTTGAGGCTGCTGAAATTTAATTTGTAAGTATTGTAATAAAAAAAGTGCCGGATTTTTATGTCCGGCACCTTTATGTTTATTGGCTGATCTTTCGTATTAATTCCACTGCTTCCAGTGGGGGACGGGTTTCAATGCGTTTGTATTCGCGTCCGTCTGCTGTGCGGGAAAGCATTTTCTCGTCTACCATCCAACGCCTGAGCATTGCGTGGTCACAGAAATTGTGAGCTAAAATCAATTTTTCATTCAGTTCAAGTTCGCTCATTGCCGCTCGCGCCGGCAGTCGGGACCAGAGTACCCATAGGCAGAGTATGCGTTGGTTGTACTTTTTAGGCCAACGTTCCAGCTGTCCGTTCAGACTGAAATAGCGGGTTGCTTTTGCCACCCGTTTCAGATCAATGACGACAGTTTCCTGCTTCGGAGGAGTGTCCTGTTCGGCCTTGAGATGTTGGAAGTTTTTGTAACCTCCGGCCTTGGCCAGAAGATTCATCATTTCCACATGACCGGGGACACGCTCCGCGCTTTCCAACTGGCGGCGCAGGTTGCGTGAGAACGCGGAAACATCGTTGATGATCAAGGGAAGCTGAGTGCGTGACATATCTTATCCTTGCTTGCGTGCCTACCGCAAAGAAAAGGGATTGCCGGTGGTCGTCCTTCCGACTCGGCACGGGATAAGTGTCGAATGGGATTATGGTTTGGCAGGTTTAGCTCCCCGAAAGGGGCGACGACGCCTGGGTGAACTGCCGACCGGAAGCCAAACTACAGCAGTGTGTTTGTATAATCAATATAAATAAAGGTGCAGATCTTAATGATCTGCACCTTTTTTGCTGTTGTTTCGGATCGGCTAGTCCTGATAAGCTCCGGCGGAATAGGTCAGCTCGTAGCTGTGGCTGTAGATTTCAACAATGTTGCCGAAGGGGTCTTCGCAGTAAACCATGCGGTAGGGCTTTTCGCCGGGGTAGTATTCACGCACCGGCATACGCTGCCTGCCGCCGTTTTCAACGATCTTGGCAGCCAGACCTTCAACGTCCGGGTCCTGCACGCTGTAGTGGAAAACTCCGGTCTTCCAGAACTCGAAGTTGTTTTCACGCAGTTCGGAGTTGGGGAATTCGAACAGCTCGATACCGATCTTATCGCCGGTGGACAGGTGGGCGATTTTGAAGCTGCCCCAGCCTTCGCCGAAAACATCGTTACACATGATGCCGATGGCGGAATCGTCCTGAGTGATTTCTGTGGGTTCCATGATCAGATACCAGCCCATAACTTCAGTATAGAATTTGACTGCCTGCTCAAGGTTTGTCACGGTAATGCCGATATGGGAAAAGTTCTTGGGGTAAGTCATGCTTAATCTCCTGTGATTTTTTTGTTTGGGTTAAGGAGATAGTAACCCGTCAGAATCTTTGCGCAAGAAGGCACTATTTTGTCGGTCGCGAACCATTTGGTAAGAATAGCGGGGTATGTGGGGTTTGCGTGTAAAAAAAATTTCGAGGCAATTATGATTAAATATAAAGGTAAGCAGTTCCGTTGCCCGGTAGAGGTCGGCATGGGCATAATCAGCGGCAAGTGGAAGAATCTTATTTTGTGGCATTTGCATGAGAAACAGCTGCGCTACAAGGAGCTTGAACGGATTGTTCCCGGTGTCAGCCAGAAGATGCTGACCCAGCAGTTGAAAGAAATGGAAGCAGACGGTCTGTTATTACGCGAAGTCTATCCAGAAGTTCCGCCACGGGTGGAATACGCACTGACGGAGTTGGGGCACAGTGTGTTTCCCCTGCTGGAGCAGATACACAGCTGGACTGTTGAAAACATAGATTTTGAGAAGCTTGACGATTAGAACTGCTTCTTATTCAAAGACATAAAAAAAGGGTACTGTTCATTGTGAGCAGTACCCTTTTTCATTTGCTGTAAAGCTATGCTTTTTTGACTACGGAAGTCTTCAGCATCATGGAACCGAAGCCGGGAATCTTGCAGGAGATGTCATGCACTCCGTCTTCAGGTTCAACCAGTCTGATGTTTTTAACTTTGGTGCCTTTCTTGATATCGGAAGAAGCGCCTTTGACTTTCAGGGTCTGGGTTACGATGACGGTGTCTCCGTCAGTCAGAACTACACCGTTAACGTCTTTATATACTTTTTCAGCTGCATCTTCGGGCTGGAATTCAAGGCTGCATTCGGGGCAGATCAGAACGCTGCCGTCAGAATAAACATATTCGGAGTTGCACTGCGGGCAATTAGGTAAGTTTTCCATTTCTTTTTACTCTTATATTGTCGTTTTTAAGTTTGTAATAAGTCTCCCCGAGAGGGACGGGCGCAGTATTTACTATTTGGCCCGGTTTGTAAAATGTAATTAGCGGGCAGTGGTAACGGTTTGTTGAGAATTAATGGAAAAGAGCGGCAATCTTTAAGATAGTTGACCTTTAAGATAAACAGCCAACCCCCTCTTGCGCTAATGATATTAACGTAGTATTTCTATAATGTGATAAAAGTTGCGTTTGGTGTCCCCATATTGTGGGCATTCTTTGTCCGGTGGTGAACAGAATAATCTCTTGGAGACAAACAAATGGAATCCAAATTGAAGATGAGTGATGACTTGGCTACCCGGGTACTGGATCAGCTTCCAACCCCTGTGTTCGCTGTGAACATGGATATGGAAGTTATCTTTATGAATGAACTCGGCTACAGAATGCTGGGCAAGGAGAGGCGGGAAGTAATCGGTAGAAAGTGCGGTGATCTCTTTGCTTCTGAGCACTGTAACAGCGATGAGTGCAGGATGAAAAATGCCATGAGTTCCGGTGAGTCCCGCACAGCGAGAAATAAAGTCAACATCGCCGGACATACTATTCCTATCGAATACACAGCCGCAGCCCTGAAAGATGACTCTGGTACAGTTGTGGGCGGTTTGGAGTACGTTCTGGATATCACTGAACGTGTGCGTGATGAAAAGCGTCTGCGCGAGCAGAGCAGGACTATTCAGGAAATTTCTACTCCGGCAATCAGCCTCTGGGAAGGTATTGTGGTGTTGCCTGTACTCGGTGTTGTCGATTCCCTGCGAGCCAAGCAGATGATGAATGCCATGCTCTCAAAAATCAAAGAGACCTCGGCTAAGACCATAATTCTCGATATTCAGGGGGTTGCTGCCGTTGATACCGCAGTCGCCAATCATCTTATCAAGATAACCAAGGCAACTAAGCTGATGGGCTGCCGTTGTATCATCTCGGGTATTTCCCCGGCAGTTGCCGAGACTCTGGTTCAGCTGGGTATTGATCTCGGTGATGTTGCTACTAATTCCTGCCTGCGAGATGCTCTTGGCGATGCCTTTTCCTTAATGGATCTGGAAGTGAAGGACAAAAAGTAAATTGTACTTTGCCGGGGGATTTATGCTGGGCACTCAGTTTGTGGCTTATATGGGAATGCAGGTTGTTGACGGCGTGCTGATTGTTCAGGCCCCGGAGGATTTCAGTGATGAAAGTCTGGGCGCTGTCAAGAGCAGGGTTCTCAATAAAGTTCATTCTTCATCAGTGCGTGGTGTGCTTGTTGATGTTTCGCCTCTTAAGATGCTTGATTCGGTCAGCTATAATCTTTTGGCGGAGATGGCCCGGACAGTTACACTGTTGGGGGCGAAGGTTATCTTTGCCGGTTTGCAGCCTGGTGTGGTTTCTACTCTCATTGATTTGAATGTTGATTGTGATGATATCCTCACAGCTGTAGATGTCGATGCTGCTTTGGCTCAACTTCGCCCTGCGCTTCCTGAACCGGAACCTGATATTGACCCGGAAGAGGAGGTGGAGATTAAAGTGCAGGACGAGGACACTGAAAGTTGTTTCGATGGTACGGATTCAGAGCCGGATAATTGCAATTTAAAGGAATCTGCCCGGAATGAGGATGAGTGAGTTTCTTTATAGTCAGGAAAGTATTGTTGAATTGATTGATATCTCTGATGCCGGGATTGCGCTGGGCGTTGCGCGATGCATGGCTGCGGATGCGGGTTTTGGGGAAAAAGAGCAGTATCTGATTGCGACGGCCGTCTCGGAGCTGGCTACAAATGTTGTCCGCTATGCGGGAAACGGGATTATGGTTCTGCGGATTATTCATGATGGTGACAAGGTAGGTCTGGAAGTTGTTGCCAAGGATTCCGGTCCCGGAATTGCCGACGTTGATTTGGCAATGCAGGAGAATTACAGCACTAGCGGCAGTCTTGGCTTGGGGTTGCCCGGAGTGGAACGGTTGATGGACGAGTTTCATCTTGACTCCGCAGTAGGTCAGGGGACCACCTGTACAGCTAGAAAATGGAGAGGGTAGCGCATGCCTCGTGCGGATTGTTTTTTTACTCGCCGGGCACTGACCGGTGCAGATGAAGAGTGCGGTGATACAGGATTATGCGCTTTCGGTAGGAATGAGTGTCTGGGTATAGTGATTGATGTTCTTGGACATGGCCCGGAAGCGCATGAGGTTGCCGTGCTGGCAGATGCATATCTCGAAGAATATGCTGACTTGCCGCTTCTGGATCTTATGGAGGGATTGCACGTCAAGCTTCAGGGGACACGGGGATGCGGGGCAAGTATGTGCAGGCTTGAATTGGAGACAGGGCTGATGCAGTTTTGCGGGGTGGGCAATATCACCTGCCGAATCTTCAGTGAGGAGAACCAGCGGATAATCCCGCAGGATGGGATCATCGGTTATATGATGCCAACCCCTAAGGTGAAAGAAGTCCAGTTGCGTATCGGGGATGTCGTTATGCTCTATTCTGATGGGGTTAAAGAGCATTTCGAAATATATGACCATCCCGGTCTTTTAACCGGATCAGCCAGAGATGTTGTTTGTCGGGTGATGAATTGTTTTTCCAAAAAAGATGACGACAGTTCCTGTCTGGTGTTGAGGTATTCATTGTGATCGAGCTTGGAGGTCTTTCAGTATATGATACGGATTCCTTCAATCACTCACGCCTGAAGCTATTGCGCCTTGCCGAAGGGCTGGGCTTTGATGAAATCCACTCCACGAAACTCACGACTTTTTTTTCAGAATTATGTCGGCTGGACGAAAACCTGCAACTCGGCACTGTTCTTGACCTTGAGTTGAATAAATTGAACGATGGTCTGGCGTTAAGTTTTTTTGTCGGGTTCGGCAGGCCGTTAAGCGTGCCCCTTACTATCCGTAATCTGTTTGGCAGATGTTACCCTACAGCAGGGGAACCGTTCCCCACATTTCATGGATTAATGCTCCTTCCCGAACCACGGACTGTCCCCGAAGATTATCCGGTTGTTGAGCTCAGGAAGATGCTTAATAAGCCTTCCATAGAAGAACTTATGCGTTCTATTTCAAGCAAGAATGTGGAGCTTGCCGAGGAAATAGATGAACGCCAGCGCACAGAAGCTGCTTTGCGTGACAGCGAAAAGCGGATCAATGCCGTTCTGGAAGGGGTTCCCGATGCGCTGCTTACAGTGAACAGGGATGGGCTTGTTACCTATGTAAATTCAAAAGCGGTCACAATGTTCGGTTATGCCGCAGATGAGCTGTTGGGGAAATCCATTGATATTCTTGTGCCGGAGGAAGTCCGCAGCCGTCATTCCGGTTATGTGCGCAGTTTTTTCAGTCTGGCAGCGGATAGGGAATTGAGCCGGGACGGGACTTGTGAGGCCGTAACCAAGTCAGGGGCTCGGATTCTTGTTGATATAAACCTGAGTTATATCTGTTCTGAAGACGAATCTATGGTCATTGCTTCTATCCGTGATGTTACCGAACAGCGTAAGGCTCAGGAATTGATTCGGAAACTGTCAATGGTTGTGGAGCAGAACCCTGTCTCGGTTGTAATTACTGACCGGGGTGGCACTATAGAATATGTAAACCCGGCTTTTTGTGATGTTACAGGCTATTGCAACGATGAAGTTATAGGCAAAACTCCGAAGATTCTTAATTCTGGTAAAACGCCCCGTGAAAAGTATGTTGAGCTGTGGGATACAATTTTATCCGGCCGGTCGTGGAAAGGGGAGCTGCTTAATAAGCGCAAGGATGGTGAAGAATATTGGGAGAAATCCACTATTGCCCCTATTTTTGATGCTGCCGGGGAAGTTTCCCATTTCGTTGCGGTAAAAGAGGATATTACGGAACAGCTCAGGGCGCAGGAGGAGCGTGATCGCGCTGCAAAAGAACTGGATGAGCGCAACCACGAGCTTGGAGAGCTGTCCAATAAGCTTTCGAAATATTTATCCCCACAGGTTTTTGATTCCATCTTTTCCGGCGCACGCGAGGTTGAGCTGGTAACTGAACGTAAGAAGCTCACCGTACTTTTCAGTGATATCAAGAATTTTACTGCAACAACAGATGATCTTGAACCGGAAGATATCACCTATCTGTTGAATGACTATCTTTCCGAGATGTCGTCCATTGCCCTGAAGCATGGCGCGACCATTGATAAATTCATCGGTGACGCCATGGTTCTGTTCTTCGGGGACCCGCATTCAATGGGAGTCAAGGAAGATGCTCTGACCTGCGTGCGTATGGCCATTGCCATGCAGAGGCACATGGTTGGGTTGAGGGCCAAGTGGGTTGAAATGGGCTATGCCCGGCCGTTCCAGATGCGTATCGGGATCAATACCGGGTTCTGCAATGTCGGTAACTTCGGCAGTGACCAGCGCATGGATTATACGATTGTCGGCGGGGAAGTGAACCTTGCCGCCCGCCTTGAACGTGTTTCCGATGCGGACGGGATCATGCTTTCATATGAAACGTATGCTCTGGTCAAAGATTTTATTGATGCAGAGCCTTGTGATCCCATAAGCGTTAAAGGCATACATCGCAAAATCAACCCCTATCGGCTGATCGGCGTCTATAAAAACGTGGACGAAGAGAGCAGGTTTATGCGGGCCGAGAATGAGGGCATGAAAATATTCCTCGATTTCGACAAGCTGGATGTGACTACCAAGCCTGAAGCTATCAGGAAATTTGAAACAGCCCTTGCCCGGTTGCGGTCCTCGCCTGACGAAAGTTAAAAGCCGATTACCTTTAAAAGCTCAGGCTGAGTCCTACTCCTACATCTGTTCCTTTTTTTTCAGTCGGATCTCGGTGTTTGTTGTCCATAACATTCTTATCGCGTTCAGAAATAAATCCTGCACTGATTCCATCTGATATTTTCACATCGTCGTAAGGCTTGGTAAGTTTATCCATATTGCTTTTAACCGAGGAATTATCCGGGCCGGATTCATAACCGACGCTCATATCGTTGCCGATATTGATGTCGTCAGCCTGTGCTTGGGCCAAGGATGTAGAAACAAGGATAATTGCTGATAATATAATGATTAATTTACGCATTCTAATACTACTTAAAAAAAATTTTATGATGTTTTTTTTGAATATATTTAATCTTTGGGTCCGGGCCGCTATTAAGCGGTGTTTTGAAATATGAAAATATGTACTGCTGGCGGATAGTCAATTCCTGTTTTGAGATCCCGAAAAAGAAAAAGTGGCGGAGTCGAAAGAGGGCTGTAGTTAGTCTTTATATGTATAGATCGTTATTTAATGGCCGGGGCGGGAGCTTCGGCTTTTTTTGTTGTTTTAGCTTCGAATCTGGCTTGGCTTGGAGGTTGTGAAGGTGTATGTGATTGAGAAAGTGAATAATAATGGGGTTGTCGATGGATATACCAAAGTTCTATGAGTTGATGCAGCCTGTTCTGACAGTGGTTGAAGAGCTTGGCGGGTCCGGTACGAACCAAGAGATTGCCGAAGGGGTTATTCAATGTCTGAAGTTATCAGATGATGTTGTTTCCCATTTGCATAATCCGGACAAGTCCAGCCAGACAGAGATTGAGTATCGCCTCGCATGGGCCAGAACATATTTGAAAAATTATGGCCTGCTTGAGAATTCCGAGAAAGGTGTTTGGGCATTTTCCGATAAATATAAGCGGGGAATGAAGATTGAAATAAATCAAGTTCTTCAGACTGTTCGCGGGAAGTTTAAGAAGCCGAAGAAAAACAATACGAATGATGTGCCAGAAATCTCAGTTGATCCTGATAATTGGCGAGAGGTCTTGCATCAAACAGTTCTTTCACTTGATCCAAGCGCGTTCGAAAGACTTACCAAACGAATTTTACGCGAAGTAGGATTTGTTCAGGTCGAAGTAACCGGACAGTCCGGTGATGGTGGCATAGATGGTAAAGGGATCGTGAAGATTCAGGAAGTCCTGAGCTATCATGTGGTGTTCCAGTGCAAGCGGTACAAAGGATCAGTCGGGTCCAGTGCCATACGCGATTTCAGGGGAGCTATGGTGGGGAGAGCCGATAAAGGTTTGTTCATCACTACCGGAACATTCACCAGAGATGCAGCAAAAGAAGCTATCCGGGACGGAGCATCGCCCATCGACCTGATTGATGGTGATGATCTGGTTGATATGCTTAAGAAGCTTCGGCTTGGTGTGAATGTTCGGATGGTTGAGGAAGTTGAAGTTGATTGTGGATGGTTTGAGAAGATTTAAAACCGGAGACAAAGGATGCGAGCATTAGTTCTATTGGTATTTCTTGCATGTGTTTTTCTTCCGGCGTGTTCATCCTCGACAAAGAAATACGATTATTTGGAAAGAGGGAAGCAGATTAGAAAAGAACAAGCTCAGAGAGATTGGGAATATAATCAACGGAAAGAGCGATATGAGAAGTGATCGTAGTTATGTTCTTATGAATCTTTTAGGTAATGTTTGAGAATGTATAGTTTTGATAGATGAAGTTGTGCAATTTAGGAATGAAGTCCTTTTGTATAGATTTAAAAATGGAGACTGTTTATGCTCAAAGATTTGATAAAAACCAAATACGATGATGAATTGATGAGTATTGATCATTTTCAGATATATAAGGAAATGTTGCCGTGGATTGGTGTGCAGTATGGACAGGGACGCAAGAAATTACTTTTTGTCGGTGAAAGCCATTACTTAGGGCATAATAAAGGTGATACCCGTAATGAACAAAAGCCAATTACCTATCATTTGCAACCCGAACGATGGTATAAGGGGGTTGCCAAAGATGAACGAGAAAACAGTAACTGGTTTATGACCAGAAACATAATTAAGAAGAGTATTGCAAATAATTGGAAACTTAAATCACGATTGATCTATCGGAACATTGAAAAAGTCTTATACGATAGTGGTCTTTGCTCAAATGAAGATTCTGCCTTTAATCAAATAGCGTTCATGAATTATTTTCAGCGTCCCGCAGAGGTTGTGGGGAAATCAATTAAAGTATCTTCTTTGGATCGCGACGTTTCATATCGTGTATGGTCAGAAGTGGTCGCTAAAATTGAACCTGATGTGGTTGTCTTCACAAGTTCCTTAGCTTGGCGAAACGCGAATAAATTAGGAGCAGCAAATCGGTTAAAAGAAGCAGGAATAGCGAGCATGAAAGCTCCTCACCCCGGTTGTGCTTGGTGGAACCGTAAATCAAAGGCTTATGGGAATATCTCAGGGCGTGAAGCGTTATTAGCGTTTCTGAAAGAACAATCGTAATTTAAGGAGTGCTGATGTCATCCTTCAAGATTAATAGTTTTCAAAAAAAATTACTTGAGAAGGCTTACGCCGATTCACCAGAGTATGTTCAGTGGCAATCTATACTAGATATCTATGCCGAGATTAATCCAAGTCGAAGCTTTGAGTGTGCCAAGAACCAAAGGGAACGGGTTAATATCGCACTAAAGATAGACGAAGATATTAAACATTTGAAGCATAAAGAATTTATTGAAGGTATGGAAGAGTTTGGTGGTCACCCAATCCATACAATTAAATTGTCACCAGCGGGTCGGGATTATATTGATCGACCAAGTTGGTTCATGCAAAAAATATTAGAAGCACGAGATAAAATAGTCCTTGAGTTCTTGGTCTTTGTCACTGGGGCATGCTTTGGAATTCTTGCAAAGATACTATGGAGCTATATCGCTTCAAGCATCGGAGGAACCTCTGTGTAGTTTTTGATTGTCCTGTGAGATGAAATCTTTTAGCACACTAAAACCTGACACATCCAACTTCCCAAACAAATTTAAGCAGATGGACACATTTCGCCGGAAGCCGCAAAAAAAGTGCGTCCCAACCATGCGTCATTAATACCTAAAAATAAAGTGTGTTCTAAGGATGTGCCCTATGGTTTTAGGACGTATAAAAACGAAAAAGCCACCAATCTTTCGATTGATGGCTTTTCTGAAAAGTGGCGGAGCCGAAGGGACTCGAACCCTCGGCCTCCGGCGTGACAGGCCGGCGTTATAACCAACTTAACTACGGCTCCGCATATATGTTTAAGCGTGTTAAGCAACGCTTAAGTGCGTTTCGTGAAGATGGTTCTATGTAAAACAGCCCTCGCTCGCAATTATAAAGATTAAAAATATTTATAAAAATATCATATGTGCAGCTTTGAGTGTCTAATGTGCTTAATTTATTGAGTTTTTTAGTAGGTAATTTTTAGGCCGACTCCGACCTCACAGATGTTTGCCACAGCTGATAGTTTGATTTTCGCAGCGAGATCAGTGCAATGGCAGGCAAAAATGCGCTGGGCTTGCAGTTTGCTGAAATGATCGAGCGTGCCCTGCATTTGTTTTTGCGGGGGATTCAGCAAATGAAAACCGCCGATCACATCCCTGATCCTTTTTTCTCCGCAGACTTCGCGGGCATACTCAATAATATTGCATATCCCGGCATGGGAGCATCCGGTGATAATTACCAAGCCGTCATCGCTGCGGTAGGCGAGGGCTGAGTCTTCGTGTATGAAGCAGTCTTTGGTTCCGTCCTTGGTTCTGATCTGCCCCATGGATTCTAGGGCTTCAAAATCATTATTGCGGGGGATTTCGCCAAGGAAGACCAGTTTGTCGGTCAGCCAAAGAGGTTCATTGGACATGCGCATGGTGCAGAAATTGGATACCGTCTGTTCGGTGAGAAAGGAACCTATTTCCGGAAGGCCGTCCACGGTGCGGCTGAGAAATACATCCGGGTGGGCGGTGAATTCCGGTTTCGGATTACCCTGTCCTTCGATCATAGCCTCGGTGAACAACTGAAATAAGGGGGCCAGTCCCCAGCTGTGGTCCATGTGGGAGTGGGAAAGCACTATGTTGTCCAGTTTCAGGAGGTCAACCCCCATTCTGGATGCGTTGCGGATAAAAGCCTCACTGTATCCGGCATCAAAAAGTATATTTTTTCCTTCTGCGACGATATGAAAACTGAGTCCGGGCTCTCCAAGCAAGTATCTGTCGATAATTGTGTTGTTATCAAGTAAGACTGTTAATTGCATATATTCTCCATGATTTGCGGGATATTTTCAGTGGTCAATCGGAGTTGTACCCAAGGCTGGTTGATTTGTAAAAAACAAGCTGCATACAGAATTGTTTATACTATGAAATGTGGAGGTAATTTTGTAGATTGTTTATAGCGGATAAAACTGTGGAATGGCGATATACTTTTAAGTAATATTCCCCGGCCAGTGTGCATAAGGAGATGGATTTTGTCGGCAGATACAGGATATTTTTGGCAAATTGTTCTCAATAAATTGATGGTTTCCAGTGAGTTGCTTTTTTTGCTGCTTATTATTGGAGTTTTTATTGGGTTCTACCTCATATACCGCCTTGTAAAAGAAAGTAAGGAGCGGCGTGTAATCGAGACGGCCCTTGCCGCCAGTGAAAAGAAGTTTCGCATGGCCTTTGATACAAGTCCCTACGCTTTTAGTATCACGACCTTGCCTGGTGGTATTTATGTTGATGTAAACCAGTGGTTTACGCATCTTACCGGTTATGAGCCGGAAGAGATCCTGGGCGTGTCCGTTCTTGAGTTGAACATCTGGAAAGACGTGAGCGATAGGGATCTGCTGCTTGGCAGGTTGCAGGAGGACGGTTTTGTGCGTGAACTCGAAGCTGAGTTTGTTGTAAAAGATGGCTCCATTTTGCATGGTTCCCTGACCGCCAGTATCGTGGAGCTTGACGGTGTTCCGCATGTGATCGCTATGATCAGGGATATTTCCGCTCAGGTGAAGGCCGAAAGGAAGAGCAGGGAACTTGAAGAGGAACTTGCCAAGCAGGAGGAGTGCCAGAGACTTATTGTGGAGTCTTCCACCAACCTTTTTTACTCCCACAATGTTGAAGGTAAACTGACCTATGTAAGCCCGCAGTCCGAGGTTTATTTTGGTTGTTCCCCGGAGGAGGCCAAGGTTAATTGGACGGAATTAGCCACAGATAATCCGATAAATCAGAAAGCATATGAATATACGGCTAAAGCCATCGCAAGCGGTGAACCGCAGCCGCCCTATGAACTTGAAATCAAGGGCAGGAATGGAAAGCTCACTTTAACTGAGGTCCGCGAGGCTCCAGTTGTTGAAAACGGGCGTACTGTGGCTATTGTGGGTTCTCTGGCAGATATTACAGAGCGTAAGCGCATTGAGACTATTCTCAATAACGAAATGCGTTTCCTTGATGATCTTTTGAAAGCAATTCCTGTCTCCATAGGTGTGAAGGATGAAAACGGTGTTTTCTTCAGTTGCAATCCGGCTTATGCGAAAGCCGCCGGGGTTTCCATGGATGATGTTGTCGGAGCGACAACTAAAGATATTTATACGCAGGATATATCAGATGTTTTTGAGAGTGAGGATAAACTGGTTCTGGAGAGCGGACAGAGCAGGACGTTTGAGCTTACCGGTTTGAATCAGAAAGGAGAACAGAAAACATATCAGTTCGTGAAAACGCCTTTTCTCGGAATCGAAGGAAAACATCCGGGAGTGATCAGTGTCGGTGTTGATATGACCGAGCGTAAGCGGACGGAGCTTGCTTTGATTGAGGCCCAGAAGTCAGCAGAAAAGGCGAGTCAGGCCAAGTCTGTTTTTCTGGCTAATATGAGCCATGAAATCCGCACCCCGATCAACGGGTTGATGGGGGTTTTGCAGCTTATTGAAATGTCGAATGAACAAAGTGAGTTAGGCCCGTATTTGAATACCGCTTTGCAATCAACCCGGCGGCTTAACCGCCTGTTGACCGATATTCTGGATCTTTCGAAGGTTGAGGCCGGTAAATTTACCATCAATAACGATGTGTTCGAGCCTGCAACATGTCTCAATGAAATTATACAGCTTTTCGAGCCGATGGCAGCGGCTAAAGGTATCTCGCTTGGCTTGTCTCTTGACCCGAATCTTCCGATTAATCTGATAGGTGACAACCAGCGTCTGCAACAGGTGCTCAGCAATCTAACCGGAAACGCGATTAAGTTTACCAGCCGGGGCCGGGTGGATATCGAGGTCATTGTGCTGGAGTCTTACAAGGAGAACTGGTGCCGGTTGCTCTTTTCTGTCGCTGATACCGGCGTAGGTATTGCCCCCGACGTGCAGGATAAACTTTTTGATGCCTTTGTTCAGGTCCATGAGGAACAGCATAATTTTGGCGGAACCGGTTTGGGGTTGGTTATTTCGCGTAAGATTACCGATTTGATGGGGGGAAACATGGCCCTCGAAAGCGAAGAGGGACAGGGGGCCACTTTTTATGTCGAGCTTTCATTTGAAATTGCGGCTTCGCCGGAAAAACGAAAATTAACGGGACAGGAAGAATTTTCTCCGGCCGGGCTCAGGATTCTTCTTGCTGATGATGATGGTGTGTCACGGCAGATAGCCTCATTGCTGCTGGAAAAAATGGGATGCAGGGTTCATGCGGTGGAGAACGGTCAAAAAGTTCTTTCCGCCCTTGATGAAGGGCAGTTCGACCTTGTTCTTATTGATATTCAGATGCCTGTGATGGGCGGGCCGGAAGCTGCTAAAGAAATCCGGTCCGGGCGTTGCGGGGAGCGGAATAAAAATATACCGATAATCGCTCTTACCGCTTGTGCCATGTCTGGCGACAGAGAACGTTTTTTGGAGTCAGGCATGAGCGGGTATGTTGAGAAGCCGCTGGAGATAAAGCTGCTTGCCAAGGAATTACAGCGGGTTGTGCCCGTCCGTTAAGGATTTTTGTGATGAATGAAAAACTGAATATCTGCATTGTTGGTTCTTTCGGTGCGGGCGTTGCCGCTTTGCAAGAGCATGGGCACAGGGTTCTGAATATTGCGCATAGCGGTGAATTGTTCTGCAATCTGCCGGAAATTCTTGAGAAGAATAAATTTAAACCTGATTTTTTGCTGCAAATTGAGTTTCTTGGGAAACGGACTGTTCTTCAGGGGGTGGAAACACTGGATTGCCCCACGGCTTTCTGGGCTATGGACCCGCACTTGAATCTGCATTGGCATAGTGCTTATGCCCGTTTGTTTGACCAGACATTTTCCACGCAGAAATCCATGGTTGCCGTATTGAAGGACGCCGGGGTTCCCGATGTTCGCTGGTTGCCCATGTATGCTTATGATCTTGCTAATCCAGCTATTGCAGGGCGCAAAAACGATATAGGTTTTGCTGGCAGAATCAATAACCAGCGGCTTGGGCGAAAGCAGATGGTTGAGTTCATTGAGAGCAGAGTCGGCGGATATTCCTTTCCGGTTGAACAGTCTCTTGATTTCCGCGAAATGCTGGCGTTTTATCAGGACACGAAAATTATCCCCAATGAATCCATACTTGGAGAAGTTAATTTTAGGCTTTTTGAAGGTGCTGCCTGCGGCTGTCTGGTGCTCACTCAGAATTTGGGGGATGAACAGTCCTCTCTTTTTGAACCGGGGCGCGAAATTGATACCTATGCTGATGTTATTGAGCTGGAAGAAAAGTTAAAGCTGTACCTTGGTAACGACAGGCTTATTCAGGCTATGGGACAGGCCGCGCATAAGCGTGTTCAGTCCGAGCACCTTGCCGTCCACCGCATTGAAAAGATTTTTGGGTACATGGAAGATGGTTCGCGCAACAGGGTTACCGGAGTGGAAGCGGGAAAATGGCTTGCTATCACCCTTGCTGCCATGTGGGAAAGCGGTATGCATGATTTGCCGATCCGAGATGTTTTTTCCCGGCTGGCCTTTTTTAAGCAGGATGATTCGCTTGTTGTAAGCATGCTGCGGTTGCAGGCTGCGGCGGGAATGGATCAGATGTTGGAAGAAAACATCATGGCTTTGCTTGGCAGTGAATTCATGGTGGATTCTTTTGATTTGAATCTGGCAGGCTCCACAGCGGCTCTGCGTATTGATGACTGGGGTGCAGCCAAGGCATTCTGGTATCGCCAGCAGAAGTCCATGATGAATACTTCTGCGCTGCCGCCGAAGACGCCTAAGGATCTTCTGATTCTCTGGGCCAAAGAGCTTAAGCGGCGTAACCGTATCTTCCGTGGCGGATTCCCCTTTAATGCCAATCGTCATCTGCCTTATGCTGCTGTTGATTGTCTTATGGTTCTTTATGAAAGCAATCCCGGTGATGCCGAAGTTCTGCGGCTCATTGATGTAATGCTTCGCCCGTTCAAAGAGTTGGACCAGATTCGCGGACATTATCTTTTTAATCGAGCAGCTACGGACGCAAAGGATTGGAGGTTTCTATTTGAATTGGGCATGACAGACCTTCATAGCTACCGTTTTGATCAAGGTTTGAATAATATTGTCTTATCCAGAATGCTTGCCCGTGAAAATGGGCAGGAAAAGTCATTTGCCATGACCTTGAGGGGGCGTGATGAATCGGGGTTGATAGCTATGCGGTTGATGGAAAGTTAGAAATTATAATAGAATTTAAGACCTCTGGATAATTTTTTTTGATATGTGTGAAAAGTTTGAATGCAAGCAGTTCAACAGATGGCGGTTTCCGCGAAAAGAGTTGCAGCCTTATGTTGACCGTTATTGGGAATGGTCAGGTTCGTCTCTTTCTGGAGGGGCGTTGCCGCGGGTTTTGCCGGGGACTGGGAAGGAATTGTTTTTCCATTATGGAGAGCCTTTCACATATGAATTTGAGCCGGGCGTGAAAAATGTTTTGACTGCCAGTCATCTGGTTTGTTTGCGGTCAAAAGTGGCCACCTTTTTCCCAGATAAGACTTCAGGGTTTATTTCCGTAAGGTTCAAAGCTGGAATGTTCAGGTCTTTCTGCAGCGTATCCCCCTTTGAAATAAAGGATACACTGGCAGATGGGATAGATTTGTTTGGCAAAAATGTTTCCGTTCTAGGGGAGCGTATTATTGAGGCTGGAGATTTTGATGAACGTGTATCTTTGCTTGAAGATTTCCTGATCAAAAAAATTGTCTGTGAATCTAGTGAAAGCAGGATGATTTCTGCTGCGGTTGATCGTCTGTATTACGGGTATTCTATTCTGAACTCGAAATCAGTGTCTGAAAGTGTGGGGTTGGGGGTCAGGCAGTTTCAGCGGCGGTTTAAGAGTGAGGTCGGAGTGACTCCTAAGCAGTTCATGTGCCTTTCTAGATTCCAGCAGACCGTCCGGGCCTGCCTGCTTGGCAGCTATCAAAGCATGCTCGAATGTGCCCTTGTTCACGGATACTATGATCAGGCCCACTTTATACACGATTTTAAAAACTATACGGGTCATCCTCCATCGTACCTTTTGGGACCAGAGTCCCGGATGACGCATTTTTACAATACCAGCAGGCCCCGTCTTTGCTAGCCTGCGGCCTTCATCAATACAAATGGAGGTTTATTATGATTTATTTAAGCGCATCTTTTCAGGCCAAAGAAGGTAAGGAAGTTGAATTGGAAAAGTTGCTCTCAAGTATGATCCCGGAAACAGCTAAAGAGAATGGTGTACTGGAATACAGACTGCACAGACTTGATAGCTCTGAACGTGAATTTTTCTTTTACGAAAAATATGAAAGTCAGGAAGCTTTAGATTCCCACCTTGCTTCTGCCCATTATAAAAGTCTTGTAAGGAATCTTGAAGGAGTATTGGAAAGCCCTCCGGTCGTGGAAATGTATACTCTTCTGGGATCTGTTCCAGAGGGGAGCGAAGTCTAGTAATTGAGCTGAGTAGCTGAAGCATATATGGCCATCAATCTTTTGATTGATGGCTTCTCAGTTCTCTTGCGTAATTTTCTATATCAGGAAATAAAATTGAACGACGAATGCCCAGTATGAGTAATTCTGTTTTGATACTGTCGATGTACTTTGCTGGAATAATAAATTTTTCTAAAAATGGGCTTTGTTCATACTCATTCAGGGGCGTCTCTGTGTCATGAAGAGTGAAACATGACATTTGATTGAGCATTCTAAAATCGTTCTGGCTGGCAATTACTGCGACGGGGTTAAATGGAGAGGTCCGGTTTTTAGGGAGTTTGAAGGCATTATGGCATCTTTCTTTTAGTTCCGGGCTTAGCGCACTTAAATTAGGCAGCGTTTCAAACTCGTGCAATGAAGAATTTAACAATCCGGGATTGAGCATGCTGATTGATGCGTCCTCTGCTTCTTTGTTGCCGATTGTTGCGAAATAGGCTGCTACCAAAGGAGACTCAGACCAATCGAGGAGTCGCGTAGGTAATCCATAATGCTGCATCAAAACCAGCCAATCTCCATATTCTGTTTTTGCCGGACAATTATCTTTAAATATTTGTGCCTTCAGCATGAACCGTTGAATCATCTGTGATTCAAGGAGCGGATTGTAGTTGCGATATATATATGGTTGCAAGGGCCATGAAGATTTACGTTGTCCGCGAAACCAAAGCATTTCCTGTCCAGATTCTTTAATATGTTCAATCAGGTCTGAAATACTTGTAATGATGTTGTTCTGCTTATTCATGTCTATATCCTTACCTGCATCGTAACTTGTAACCGTTCCTGAAACCCGGCAAAAACAGTCATGATCTCGGCGTTAGTCTCTAGCTGGGCTTGGCTTCTTGGATTGAGTGGTCTTTTAGGTTCAGAAGTTCGGGAGTTGGCCGTCATTAAACCTATGTATTGCTTATTACGAAAATTCTGATTGATATGCAAAAGTAAATATAAGCTTTAGGAAACTTTGAAAACTACAGGCTGCGTGTACGGGTTTTGTGCGGGTAGTCGAGAAGAAAATCAACGGCTGGAAATTTGATCAATCGGGCTTGCGCCCCTTTGTTTGGTGTAGACCCATGAAGGGTCGTTTTTTGCCCAAAAGCAGAAAAAAGATAAGTCCGGCTAGACTATCGGAATACCCGGAGCTTGTGCTCGTAAGTACCTCGTAACTTGTTACAATAAAAAGAACGCTAATACCCAGCGCTATTGGCAAGTCGATATTTACATTTCTTTTTACCAGGTTTTTGTAGGCAGAAACAAAGTAATCGTTGCCACTATAAAACACAACGGGCAAGATTAAAATGTAACTCAAAATTCTGAACAAACTGGTTAACTCACCATCCTCCGGATTTAAACCAAAATACTCAGGCAGACTATAAGTCATCACATTCATAAATACGAAACCAGCTACGCCCATTTTATACAGTAACCTTCTGTTGGCTTTTGCCTCTTTCTCTTGCTCCGACTTATCATCCAGGGAAATTTCCGGAACATAATTAATAGAGACGAGTAGCTCAACCAATTCTCGCAGAGAGATCTCTGAAGTATCAATGGTGATATTTACTTCCTTTTTAACAAAATGTACAATGGAATATTTTATACCCGGATGAAGTGTTCGCAGATTCTCAAGCAACCAAATACAGGAAGCACAGTGAATGACGGGAATAAATAAATTGACCTTAGCACTGTTCCCTTCTCTGAATTCAAAAACACGCTCTTGAACTTCATCCTTATCCAGATAAGCATATTTATTGCCCGTTTCGGCAACATCCATTTTAATACCTGGCGTATCTTCTATTTTGTAATACTTATAAAGCTTATTCTCGTTAAGTAATTGATAGACCGTTTTACAGCCATTACAACAGAAATTCATGTCGCTCCACACCACAGGATGTTTGCCACAATCGGCACCACAATGCACACATGTATTGTTTTCCGGCATTCTTTTAAAGCTCAATTAATTTCCGATTATTTATCCTTTTCACCTGTTTTACAGCAAGGCGCCTCGTGCGCACTTTGTACATCAAATGCCTCTCCTTGTTCTTGCTTATCCAGTTCCTGCTTAAATTTCATATCAATCATATCGCGTTTGGGACTAACGTAAGGGATGCCCAGGTTTAGCCCGCTTAAAACGAACCACAAACCAACAAATACAACCAACACAGGAATAAGCTTATTGATTTTATTTCTAACAGCCGTGCTCGCCATATTTCCAATCAACGAAATG